>Ga0208457_1000164_pt1 | contig 85206 bp, 79 predicted proteins | sample June2015DPH_10_1_FD_185513 | JGI IMG/M metagenome (GOLD analysis project Ga0208457, IMG submission 185513) | Peatland microbial communities from SPRUCE experiment site at the Marcell Experimental Forest, Minnesota, USA - June2015DPH_10_150... | ecosystem: Environmental > Terrestrial > Soil >... | reverse complement strand
ATGCGCTGGACACGACGCGGCGCTCACCGCCTCCTCAAGCTCCGCCTCTGGATCGCTCGCTGCGGAACAACTTGGTTCGAAGTCTTGTATTCTCGCGGAGCTCAACTGACAAATGCTTGACACAACCCGCTTGTCCGCTGCGCTAGACACTGTCTCGGCTTTATCTCTATAATGCGAGGTTTACGTGGGGCGGGAGGTTTCATGCAGAAGACGCTCGACCTGAAGAGCACCATCAATTTGCCACAAACCAAATTTTCGATGAAGGCCAACCTGCCGCAAAACGAGCCTAAGTGGCTCGAGAAGTGGGCGAGGGAAGATCTCTACGGACAAATTCGCGCGGCGCGGCGCAACGCGCCCATCTTCACCCTGCATGACGGCCCACCCTACGCCAACGGCCGCATTCACTTGGGCACCGCGCTGACCAAAATCTTGAAGGACTTCATCGTCAAGTCCAAGACCTTGATGGGCTTCAACGCTCCTTACGTGCCCGGTTGGGACTGCCATGGACTGCCTATCGAAATCAACGTGGACAAGGAACTGGGTCCGCGCAAGGCGCAAATGTCGCTTCCTGAAATTCGCGATACCTGCCGGCGTTACGCGGAGAAGTTCGTGAACCTCCAGCGCCAGGACTTTATGCGCCTCGGCGTTTTTGGCGAATGGGACAAGCCTTACTTGACCATGGATTTTTCTTACGAGGCCATCATTGCCGAGACTTTTCTGAAGTTTTTTGAGCGGGGGTACGTCTATCGCGGGCGCAAATCGATTTACTGGTGCATTTCAGACAAGACCGCGCTGGCGGAAGCTGAAGTGGAATACGAAGAGCACCGCAGCCGGTCGATTTATGTGAAGTACGCGCTGACTTCGGACCCCGCGAAACTTGATCCCGCCCTGTCCGGCCGCAGGGTGTTCGTCATCATCTGGACGACGACGCCCTGGACGCTTCCGGCCAGCATGGCTGTGGCATTTCACCCTGACTTCGAATATGTCGTGGCCGCGGACGGCGGCGGCGACGCCTACCTGATGGAAAGCCGGCGCATGGAGCCGACGATCCATGAGACCGGCCTGCGCGCCCCCACGGTGCTGGCGCGAATCCCGGGAAAGAAACTTGAAGGCATCGAAATGCAGCACCCGTTCCTGGAGAGAAAGCTGCCCGGCGTGTTGGCCGACTACGTGACCGCAGAAGACGGCACAGGCTGCGTGCATACCGCGCCCGGGCACGGTCGTGAAGACTATGAGACCGGGATGAAGTACGGCCTGGAAGTTTACTGTCCGGTGGGCGAAGCGGGAGAATTCACCGAAGGCTTGGGAGAATACAAAGACAAAAAAGTTTTCGATGCCAACGAGCCGATTGTCGGCTTGCTGAAAGAGCGGGGAACGCTGGTTGGAAAGCCCGGGTGGCTTACACATTCTTATCCGCACTGCTGGCGTTGCCACAATCCCATCATTTTTCGCGCCAGCGACCAGTGGTTCATCGACATCGATCACGACGACCTGCGTCGGCGCGCGCTGGAAGAAATCAAGAAGGTGCGTTGGTCGCCGGAGTGGGGCGAGGAGCGCATCTCCAACATGATTGCCACGCGGCCGGACTGGTGCATCTCGCGGCAGCGAGCCTGGGGGGTGCCCATCCCTGTTTTCCACTGCGAGATCTGCCAGAAGCCTTTGATGGATGCGAGCCTTGCGCGCCCGACCGTCGAGTTGTTCCGCAAAGAGGGCACCGGAGCGTGGTACACACATTCTGTGGAGGAATTGCTGCCGCCGGGGACGAAGTGCACGGAGTGCGGCGGGACAAAGCTGCGCAAGGAAATGGATATTCTCGACGTCTGGTTTGAATCCGGATGCAGCCACGCCGCGGTTCTCGGCCATCGGCCCGACGTGCCGTGGCCATCCGATGTTTACGCCGAGGGAGCCGACCAGCACCGCGGCTGGTTTCACAGCTCGCTGCTGGTGGCCGTGGGCACGCACGAGCCCGCGCCCGACGGCCATCGCGCGCCCTACCGGACCGTGGTGACCAGCGGCTGGGTGCTCGATCCCGAAGGGCGGGCGATGTCAAAGTCGATCGGAAATGTGATCGATCCGAATGAGATCATCAAGACGCACGGAGCGGAAATTCTCCGATTGTGGGTGGCTTCGATTGACGCCCGTGAGGACGTGGTGATTTCGCCCGACATCCTGACGCGGCTCTCCGAAGCCTATCGCAAGCTGCGCAACACGTTTCGCTATTGCCTGGGAAATCTTTACGACTTCGATCCGCGGCACGACATCGTGGCGGCTGACCAATTGGAAGAAATCGACGTCTGGGCGCTGGAGCAAACCGCGGCCTTGTTGGAACGCGTGAAAGCCGCTTACGACGATTATGCGTTTCACAAGGTCTATCGCGCCCTCTACGATTTTTCGACCGTCGACCTGAGCGCCTTTTATTTCGATATCCTCAAGGACCGGCTCTACACCGCGCCCGCGGCCTCCCTGCGGCGGCGCGCCGCTCAGACCACGATTTACAAAATCGCCGACGCGCTGGTCCGCGCCATCGCGCCGCTCTTGAGCTTCACCGCGGAAGAGGTGTGGTCTCATCTGCACGCCGCTCCTTCTGCCGCGCCGGGGCGAACTCGCCCCGCACCGCTGGGGACGCCGGCCAGCGGCACGCGCGCCGAAAGTGATGCCCTGAAGGCCGGGCCTCCGCCGCCCCTCAAGCAGACGAGCGTGCACCTCGAGGAGTTTGTTCCTGCCGGCCGGCTGCGCGAAGGACTGTCTATGGCTCAGGTGGCGCGCTTGGCCGCTTGGCCGCGCTTGATCGACATCCGAAACGAAGTGCTGAAGGCCCTCGAGGTGGCTCGGCAGGGAAAATTCATCGGCACCGCGCTGGAGGCGCGCGTGGTCCTGGCGGCCGAGGGCGACGTTCTGTCGCTGCTCGAACGCTATCGGTTCATGCTGCCCACCCTCTTCATCGTTTCCCAAGTCGAATTAAGCGAGGGGCCGTTGTGGGAGGGCCGCGAGACCGCAGTGCCCGGACTTCAGGTGAAGATCGAGCAGGCGGCAGGCAGGAAATGCGAGAGGTGCTGGAATTACTCAGAGCGCGTCGGAGAAGATTCGCGCTATCCTCAAGTCTGCGAGCGGTGTGTGGAAGCGCTCAACGAGATTGAATCATTGATTCATTGAGTCATTGCGCCATTGTCTCTCCGGCCTTGCTCGATTCTTTCAATGATTCAATGGCCCAATGGCTCAATGAATCAATTCTAGTGTCCGAAGCTCTTACAGTTCGCGTGAAGAATTTGTCGCGCCTTATGTCGGTGGCGATTGCTGTGGTGGTGTTTGTGGGCGACCAGGCGACGAAAGCGATGGTAGAGAGCTCAATTCCTGAGCACGCGGTCATCCCGATCATTCCTCACTTCTTTAACCTCACCCACGTGAAGAACGCCGGCGCCGCGTTCGGCATTTTTTCCGATGCCCCATCACCCTGGAAAACAGCCATCTTGATCCTGATATCCGCTGCGCTCCTCGCCACCGTGATCGCTTTTGCGTGGCGAGATCACCGCCTCCGCTGGGAATCCGTAGTCGGACTGGCGTTGGTTTTGGGAGGCGCGCTCTCCAACCTCGTAGACCGCATCCGCCTGGGACGCGTGGTCGACTTCCTCGACTTTTACTTCCGCACCTATCATTGGTATACATTCAATCTGGCGGACAGCGCCATCGTCGTCGGCGCAGGGTTGCTTATACTGCAAGTGCTCATCTCGGATTGAACATTTGTCCGCAGTCCGTCGTCAGTGTTTCAGTCGGTCAGTATTTCAGTACTTCAGTGACTGACAGACTGAGATACTGACCAACTGAGGAACTGGTGACAGCAACGGACCGCGGACAACGAACAGCTCTTCATGACCGAAACCCGCGAATTTGTCGTTCTTCCCGATGAAGCCGGCCGCCGCCTCGACATTTTCCTGGCGCGACACATGCCGGACTGGAGCCGCAGCCAGCTTCAGCGCCAGATTCGCTCCGGCCTGGTCACCGTCGGCGCTGAGACTGTTTACAAAGCGAGCGAAGCGGTCCGTGCCGGGGACCGAATCACGATCCGAGCCACGTTTCGCGAGTTGCGCGCGGTGGCCGAAGACCTGCCGCTCGACATTGTTTATGAAGACGATGATCTCGTGGTGGTGAATAAGCCTGCGGGCATGGTGGTGCACGTCGGCGCGGGCGTGAAATCGGGCACGCTAGTCAACGCGCTACTCCATCACATCGCCCAACTCTCGGGCGCAGGAGGCGAGCATCGGCCCGGCATCGTTCATCGCCTCGACAAAATGACGAGCGGGCTGCTGGTGGTTGCCAAGAATGATTTCGCGCATCGAAAGCTCGCCGAGCAGTTCAAGAGCAGGGAAGTCCGCAAGGTTTACAAAGTGCTCGTCCATGGCCGCGTGGCGAACGACAGTGGAAGAATCGAGCGCCCGGTCGGTCGCGCGCCCTGGCACCGCACTCGCATGAAGGCGGGCGGTCTGAACCCGCGGCAGGCACTCACGCTTTATCGAGTTCTACAGAGATTTCAGTATTTCACCTTGCTCGAAGCCGAGCCGCGCACCGGGCGCACGCACCAGATTCGCGTTCACTTGGCTGCGATTGGCCACCCCGTGGTCGGCGACACGCTTTACGGCGCGCCTGCAAAATTGCACTTGGCCGGGAGAACGCAAGAAACCCTGGAGCGAAACTTCCTTCACGCGGCGAGTCTCGAGATTCGCCATCCTAAGACCGGCGAGCCGCTTCGACTGGAAGCGCCGCTGCCCGAGGAGTTGCAGGAATTTTTGGATTCCGTTGCACGGTAGGGGCGCGCCATGGTGTGCCCTCACGACTGGGGAGGTCAGCAGCCCCTGCTGCCTGGCAGAGGAGCCATCGCGCGACGAGCATTAAGGCCACACGGCGCACTTTATGCGGCTCGGGGGAAGAGCTATACTGAATTTAAGCGAGAAGCTGGATTTTCAGCCGGAAGGTAGTGGTCTCGCTGGTTGGCCTGCGCAGCGCGAAGAGCGGGAGGTGCTCATACAATGTCAATTGAACTGAAACCGGAAACCGAGAGGTTGGTTCAGGAAGAGATCAGTAACGGCCATTTTCATTCCGTCGATGAGCTCATCGTGGAGGCAGTCCACGCTTGGCGCGAGCAGCACGGCGGTGAGCCATCTGCAGACCAACCTGGGGCGAAGAAAACCCTCTATGAATTCTTTCGCGAGTCGCCATTAGTTGGTCTGGAACTTGATCTGGAGCGGGACAAAGACACCGGCCGGGATATCGAGCTATGAGTGGCTTCCTGCTCGATACCAATTTCGTTTCCGAGCTTGTCCGCGTCAGACCTGAACCGCGGGTTGTCGAGTGGATGCGCGCTGCCCAGGAGAATCTCCTACACCTGAGCGTACTTACTTTGGGCGAGATCCGAAAGGGCGCCACCATCCTGCCTGCCAGCCGCAAGCGCGATCAGCTTGAACGCTGGCTGGTGATCGATTTGCCCGGCCAATTCGGCAATCGTGTGCTGCCGATCAATGCAGAAATCGCGGAAATATGGGGCACGATGGCCGGACAAGCGCAGCTCAGGGGTATTACGCTCGCCATCATCGATGGCCTGGTTGCGGCAACGGCAAAGCACCACGGCCTCAGCGTCGTCACACGTAACGTGAAAGACTTTTCCGTGTGGGGAATTCCCGCCGTAAATCCTTGGGAGACGACGTGACCGCGCCAATTCACGCGTGTTGACTTTTCCCAGAACCGCTTTATGCTGTTCAAATGCTTTCCGTCGACGAATTCGCCAGGCTGCTGACCACGATTCCCGAGGAGAAATTTCATCGCCAGGGCGTGCTCGATTTCATGCGCGGGCACAAAGTGGATCCGGAGAGCCTTGGCCCTTATCTGTTCTTTTCCGCCGAGCATTACACCCGCAATCTGATTCACAAAACTCTGATATTTGAGCTAATCGCGATCTGTTGGGACATCGGCCAGAAGAGCCCCATCCACAATCACTGCAACCAGGAGTGCTGGATGGCGGCGCCCATCGGGAAAGTGCAAGTGCATAATTTCAAGCTGGTGCGCAAAGATCCGGCGGCTCACTTCTGCGCGCTCGAACCCAGCGTGCACTTTGTGATTGATGCCGACAGCCCCCAGCAAGTGGACCCCAGCGAGCCGATTCATCTGGTCGCGAACCCGACTTCCTTCGGAGCGCGAGCCGTCACCCTGCACGTGTATTCGAAGCCCTACAGCACGTGCGAGGTGTACGATCTGAAGGCGCAACGCTACGACGTTGTGCCGCTGGTGAATACTTCCGAATACGGCGTCCTCCTCAAACCCAATCTGCAGGTGGAAAAAGTCGCGGTCTAATAATCCTGTCAATTGTCCGTTGCCCGTAGTCCGCTGCTGTCACAAGTTTCTCAGTTGGGTAATGACTCGGTCTGACGGTCACTGAAGTACTGAAATACTGACGGACTGACGCACTTTCGACCGACACCGGACCATGAGCAAGTAGATCCCTAAAAATTCTGCCCATCGGGTTTAACTGGCGTTATAATCCTCGCTCCGTAATCAATTCATGAGTGTGCTAAAGGAGGAACGATGAAGCGAATGCTAGTTGCAGTTCTCGGGGCGGCCGTTCTTGCGGGCCTTGCGGCAGTGTCCTTCGCCCAGGCTCCACGCGGCACCGCAAAGATAACCGTGGGTGGCAAGACTGTGACCGTGGAATACGGGCGGCCGTCGTTGAACGGCCGGACGGTGAACGACCTGCTCGGCCAATTAGGGGAAGGTGATTTCTGGCGGGTGGGCTCAAACAAATCCACAACCTTCACCACCTCGGGCGATCTGAAGTTTGGCGACGTCACGGTCCCCAAGGGTGAGTACAGCTTGTGGGTGCAGAAGGCGAGCGGTGGCTACAAGCTGGTCTTCAACAAGCAGCACGGCCAGTGGGGAACGCAGCACGACCCGGCTCAGGACTTTGCATCTGTGCCACTTAAGGAAGAAAAGGAGGCCAAACCGGCCGAGATGGTGACTATTACCTTGGAGAACGAAAAAGGCGCCGGCGAGATTTCCATTCAGTGGGGCGAAATGGAACTGAGCGCGACGTTTAAGTGAGCTGGGATTCGGGATCCGGGTTTCGGGGTTCGCGAACCCCGAAACCCAAACCCCGAAACCCGATTAACTGTCACATAAAGCGCGAGCGAAAGCGCTCCTGGGTTTCGGGGCTGCTGCGCTCGGCGATCCAGTCACCGACTTGCGCCGAGGCTTCGTAAAGCGGATTCATGGCTCGCTCGGAAACCCGCACAACTCCCGCAGCGAACCAAACCCCAAGACCCACGAGCATCCGCTTGATGGAAGCGGCCGGACGGCTGGCGTCGAATCGGAAGTGATAACGCGGCCCTTCGGTGGCATAGCCTATAATCACCATGCCGATGTAAGCCATCAGCAGTATGACGGCACCAATGTTGATTAGTTCTAGCGTCAAAGTTCTGAGCGTTGGAACCACGTTCTCTCTTCCTCCTTTATTCCTCTCGCCCACCAGTGTCATGCTGATCCCGCGGAGCGGGAGAAGCATCCCAGCAGTCTCTTCTCACTCATATAGATGCGCAGACTCGATTTCAGATTCTTCCTCCGGCCATCTCGCGAAGAATCTGTAGGTTAGCTGCGTCATCGAATTCTTTGCGAGGGCGCGAGCCTCAATCTTGACAGGGCAATGGATGAACCGGTTGAGGGAGGGCCTTGCAAACATCAGAGTGATACTCTAGTATCACTGCTATGAAAACCCAATTGGTGACAACCTTGAAGCGGAGTGCGACAAGGATTCTCGCCGAGATCGTGCAGGATCGTTCCCCGGTCCTCATCACTCAACACGGAATCCCGACTGCGTACTTGGTGGATGTAATCACTTTCGAGGCGCTCCAGCACCGTCTGCAGCTCCTGGAGGGAATCGCGCGCGGGGAGAGAGCCATCCAAGAAGGGCGGATCTCTACTCATGACCGAGCGAAGCAAAAACTCAAGCGATGGCTAGAATAATCTGGGCTGATCCGGCGATTCAGGATCTGGACGCGATCGCCGATTACATTGCGTTGGACAAACCAGAGGCTGCGCGTCGACTGGTCCGAAAGGCGGTGGAGGCCGTTGGACGGCTGCGTAAGTTTCCGCAGATGGGCGGGGTTCCAGCCGAGCTGAGGGGCCTGCCCTATCGTCAATTGGTTGTCCCTCCCTGCCGAATTTTCTACCGGGTTGAGGAGAAGGTCGTTTACATCGTTCACGTCCTGAGGGGAGAGCAGCTCGTTCGCAGAGAAATGTTTCCCTCCAAGCCTCCCAAATCAAAGGCCGGAGAGTAGGATGCCCCCGTGTTCTCCGTGCGGAAAATTCTCCGACAAAGAGACCGCGGAGGGCCCACTGAGCCCAATGGCAGAGGTCTCTGGAACGAGGGCGCAGAGGGGCCGATGGCAGCTCGACGCCACGGCAGAGCCGTATTTTCCATTCACCCCCGTTTTTCTGCACTTCAGGCCCAAAAATCTACACTTCGGCGGAATTGTGTTGACTTTTATGAGTAGACTATGCTAGGCTAGTAAAGGTAGGATGCCCCGACCTCCTTATGTCCGTGGCCAGTTGCCCGTTGTGACCGCCGGCGACTGGCAATCGAAAAAGCAAACCCAACCAAACCCATTGAGGTTAAGTACTTTAGAATCTGAAATATATGCTACTTCAGAAGAAAGCAAACCCATTGAGGTTAAAGAGCCTAGTTTCAGTGAATTAGCAAGAAAAAAGAGCGGTTTTTCTGGAAATATGAATGGTGCACATCCTCTCTATTCCCGATTTGCGAAGAACCGAAGCTGGAAACTTGAAAATCAAAACTAGAGGTCAGGGAATTAAAAACTGGGAACGAAGCCGGAATGTGATTTAGAATGAATATCATACATCGCACGGTTACCGCCTCTATTCCCGATTGCCAAAGGACGGAAACTGGACAGTGGAAGATCGAAAACGGGAAACCGAGCTTGGTGGGCGGGGCTGTGGGAGAGGGTCGCGCAAGAACCAAACACCGAATCCCGAATTCCGAACCCCTAGCCCCAAGCACCTAGTCCCGGTATAATTGCACATGCATATGGCTACAGCGCGCACGATGTACGAGAAGATCTGGGAAGCTCATTTGGTTTCTGAGCCGCCGGGGCAGCCGGCGCTCATCTACATTGACCGGCATTTCATTCACGAGGGTACTTCGCCGCAGGCGTTCTCAGGGCTGAAGGTGGCGGGGCGCAGGGTGCGCCGGCCGGACCTGACGTTTGCAGTGATGGACCACTCGGTTCCGACCAAGGACCGGGATCTGCCCATCCTGGACAAAGTCGCCGTCGAGCAGTTTAAGGCGCTCGAATGTAACTGCCGGGAGACCGGCGTGACGCTCTTCAACATTCAGTCGCGCCATCAGGGCATCGTCCACGTGATCGGGCCGGAGCTCGGCATCACGCAGCCTGGGCAGACAATTGTATGTGGCGATAGCCATACTTCCACCCACGGCGCCTTTGGCACGCTGGCGTTCGGCATCGGCACGAGTGAAGTAGAGCATGTGCTGGCTACGCAGTGCCTCTCGCAGTTCAAATCCAAGAGCATGCTCATCAAAGCGGACGGCCTGCTTCAGTCGGGAGTTACGGCCAAGGATTTGATCCTCGCCATCATCGGCAGACTCGGCATCGCGGGCGGCAATGGCCACGTGATTGAGTACGCCGGCAAAGCCATTCGCGCCCTCTCCATGGAAGGCCGGATGACAGTCTGCAACATGACGATTGAGGGCGGGGCGCGCGCCGGCATGGTGGCGCCGGACGACACGACTTTTGCTTATATGGAAGGCCGGCCGTACGTCCCGCGCGGCAAGGATTTCCAGATTGCCGTGGACGACTGGAAATCGCTGGTCTCTGATTCCGGAGCTCATTATGATAAAGTGGTTGAGATGAGTGCATCTAGTATTGCTCCACAAGTGACCTGGGGCACGAATCCCGGCATGGTGACCGATGTCACCGGCCGGGTGCCCGATCCGAAATCGTTTCCCGATCACGTGGACCGCGAGGCCGCTGAGCGCGCGCTCGAATACATGGGCCTCGCGCCGGGAACGCCGATGACGGAGATCCCGCTCGACCGGGTGTTCATTGGCTCATGCACGAATGCGCGGCTCGAAGACTTGCGCCTGGCGTCAAAGGTGGTGGCCGGCAAGCACGTGTCGCCAACGTTGAAAGAAGCGCTGGTGGTGCCCGGATCCATGGTGGTGAAAGCGCAGGCCGAAACGGAGGGTCTCGACAAGATTTTTCGCGAGGCCGGGTTTGAGTGGCGTGACGCCGGCTGTAGCATGTGCATCGGGATGAACCCGGACGTCCTGGGTAGCGGCGAGCGCTGCGCGTCGACCTCCAATCGGAACTTCGAGGGACGTCAGGGCAAAGGCGGACGAACACATTTGGTTAGTCCCATGATGGCCGCGGCGGCGGCGATTGAGGGACACTTTGTCGATATTCGCGAGTGGGACGTGGACGGAGATAAAGGTTAAAGGTAAAAGGGTCAAGGGTAAAAAGCTGACGCGTGGCTTTGTCCTTTGACTTTTACCCTTTAACCTTGAGGATTTTTGACTCATGCACTCATACACAAAACACACCGGTTTGGTTCTGCCCTTCGATCGCGTGAACGTCGACACCGATCAGATCGTGCCCAAGCAATTCCTGAAGTCGCTGACCCGCGAGGGTTTTGGGCGCACGCTCTTCTATGACTGGCGCTACTTGCCGGGCGAGCAGCCGAACCCGGATTTCATCCTGAACAAGCCGCGTTACAAGGGTGCTTCGATTCTGCTGGCGCGCGCGAATTTTGGCTGCGGCTCGAGCCGCGAGCACGCGCCATGGGCCATCCTCGACTACGGCTTTCGCTCCATCATCGCACCCAGCTTTGCCGACATCTTCTACAACAATTGCTTCAAAAACGGCATTCTTCCGGTGACCCTGCCCGACGCCCAAGTGGACGAACTCTTCGAGCGCACCGAGAAGAACGAGGGCTATCAATTGACCGTTGACCTGGAGAGCCAGACCGTGACTGACGTCCATGGCCTCAAGTTGGCGTTCGAGGTGAATCCGTTCCGACGCGAGTGTTTGCTGAACGGTTGGGACGACATCGGGTTAACGCTGCGTAATCAGAACCAGATCGACGCCTACGAGAAAGACCACCCCCAGCGGGCCGTCGTGAACGAGCCGGTGGACGCGATCATCACCAAGGCCGGAACCCCAATGTGAGTCCTTCCCCTTTGGACGGATTTTGGGAGCGAGAACGCGATGAACATCAACAAGAAGTTTTTCCTCTTAGCGGTGGTGTGTCTGAGTATGGCGGGCGGCCTTGCGCTGGGCGTGGAGGCGGCAAAAGGCCTGAACTTAAAACCTGGCTTCAACCTTTTTTCAAAGCAACAGGATATTGAGGCGGGGAAACAGGCGGCGGCAGAGGCGGACAAACAACTACCGCTCCTCAACGACCCGGAGACACTCCGCTACATCAACGATCTCGGAAAGCGACTCACTCAATTCGAGCCGCTGCCGGCCGATTATCCGTGGACGTTCAAGGTCGTCAACACCAAGGACATCAACGCCTTCGCCTTGCCGGGCGGCTTCATCTACGTAAATCGCGGCGCCATCGAATCGGCGGAAAATGAAGCGCAGCTTGCGGGAGTGATTGCCCACGAAACCGGCCACGTGGTGATGCGCCACGGAACCCATCAGGCTACAGAAAGAATCGCGGCCGAGGTCCCACTGGCTATTCTTGGCGGATTGTTGGGGCAAAGTTCAAGCCTCATGAGCCAGTTGTCGGAGATGGTCGTCAATGTTGGCGTGAGTTCTCTGTTTCTGCACAATTCCCGGAGCGCCGAGGCGCAAGCCGACGCGGTGGGCACCTACGTCCTTTACCATGCCGGATACGATCCCCACGGCATGGCGCAGTTTTTCACTATTATCGAGAAGAAATATCCTGCGACGGCGACCCAGTCGCGGGCGGCCCAATTTTTTTCCGATCACCCCGATCCTGGGAATCGTATTCAGGCTGTCGATGCCGAGATTCCGCAACTGGGTCCCGCCATTCAAGGCAAGCAGGACAGCCCCGAATTTCAGGCCGTGAAGAGGCGAGTGCTCGGCATGCCCGCGCCGCCGGTAAGCAATCAAGCAGGTCAGACACAGTCTGGGGGCACCATTGGCAATGTGTCGCGAGTTGACGTGATGCCCAGCGGTAATTTCAAGAATTTCAACCACAGCGCCTATCGGATCTCCTATCCGGACAACTGGGAAGTCTTTGGCGACACGAGTTCCGCGGTGACCATCGCCCCACGCGCCGGAATTTCGGGAAACGCCGTGGGGTATGGGGTCATCATCAACAGCTTTCAGCCGGAGCCGGGCCGGGGCAACGGATCGCTCGATGACGCCACCCATCAGTTGATCGATTCTCTTCGTCAAGGCAACCCAGACCTGAAGATGATTGGCCACGGCGAAGATGTCCGCGTTAATCGGCGGCCGGGGAAGGGCGTTGAGCTGACGGGGCCTTCGCCAATCACGGACACTACAGGCCACCCTCTGCGCGAACACGATTGGTTGGTGGCAGTCCAGCGGTCCGACGGGACTCTGGTTTATATGGCTTTTATTTCGCCCGAACAGGACTTTAACACTTTGCGCCCCACGTTTGAGAGCATGGTCCAGGGTTTCCAGCTCCGCTGATGGCAGCCCTTGAGGGTGTTCCTTCGCGCCAGCCGCATCGAGTTCGAGTATCCTTGAGAGGGGTGAATCGCACCCTCCTGCGAAGCACGCTTATCGTGTGCTGGATTGGCACGTCGGCGTTCGGCCTGGGAGCGCAATCCGAGCCGACCATGGCGCGGGACTTTGCGCAAACGGATGTGCCGGTTCCCTCGAGTCAGAGTGAAACCGAACGGCGGATGGCCTGGAAGCGGCTGCTGCCTGACGTGGGACACGATCAGAAAAAGATTTGGGTTTTCCCGTTGCAGGCCGCGCAGGGGAAACATTGGAAGCCCGTCATCGGAGTTGCGGCCACGACGGCGGTGTTGGTGGCGCTGGACCCACACGATGCGCCTTACTTTCACCGCACGTCCTCGTTTCGCGGCTTCAACAAAACCTTCAGCGGTTTGAACACTGGCCTCGCCATGGGGACTCTTCCGCTCGGTCTGGCCATTGTGGGCCACGCGCGCCAGAGCAATTCCACAGAGAAGACCGGGCTGCTTGCGGCGGAGGCGTTGGGCGATGCCGAGATTGCTGCACTGGTGATGAAGAATATTGATCGGCGGCTCCGCCCCAGCGAGGTACCAGCTTCTGGCGACTTTGGGCACACCTGGTTCAAGGCGAAAGGGGGCATTTTGATTGAGCGGGGCAGCTTTCCTTCCGGCCATGGCATCGGCGCCTTTGCACTGGCGACCGTGGTGGCGGAGCGCTACCGACGGCATCGTTGGGTGCCGTGGGTCGCTTATGGTCTCGCCGGCACCATTGCGTTTTCGCGCATCACGCTGCAGGCGCATTTTCCTTCGGACATTTTTGCCGGGGCAGTGCTAGGCTACTCGATCAGCCACTACATCGTGCTGCGGAGGGCGGATTAGTCGTCGGTGGACGAAGAGCATGGGGCCATTTGAACGGGTGGTTCTAATTGTCCTGGACAGCGTGGGCATCGGGGCGATGCCTGACGCCGCCGCCTGGGGCGACGCCGGGCGCGACACGCTCGGCCACATTGCGGAGCAGCGCGGGCTGCGCGTGCCGGAATTCGTCCGCCTTGGTCTTGCGAACATTCGCCCGCTCGCTGGCCTCACTCCTTCACCGTCACCGGAAGGCGCCTTCGGAAAGGCCACGCTGCTCTCACCCGGCAAGGACACGACTGCCGGCCACTGGGAGATGGCGGGGATTATTCTCGATCGTCCATTTCCAACTTACCCGCACGGTTTCCCGCCCCAACTCATCGAGAAGTTTGAAGTGGCCATCGGCCGGAAGACTCTGGGCAATTTTCCTGCCTCCGGGACGGAGATCATCAAGCAACTGGGCGAAGAGCACGTCAAGACGGGCTGGCCCATTGTTTACACTTCCGGCGACAGCGTTTTTCAGATTGCCGCGCACGAGGAGGTGATCCCCATCGATGAGCTGTACCGCATCTCGAAAATCGCGCGCGCGATGCTCGATGGGCCGCACCGCGTGGGGCGCGTGATCGCGCGGCCTTTTACCGGCAAGCCTGGCGCGTTCGTTCGCACCGAACGTCGGCACGACTACGCGGTGGAGCCGCCGCGTCCCATGCTGCTCGACCTTCTGAAGGACGCGGGGCTCGATGTCATCGGCGTGGGCAAGATTCCGGATATTTTCCTGAATCGCGGCATCACGCAATCGCTCCCGGGAAAAAACAACCGGCAGGCGCTGGAGAGCACGGTCGCGGCCCTGGACCTGGCGAGGCGAGGGCTGGTGTTCACCAACCTCGTGGATTTCGACATGCTCTACGGGCATCGGCTGGACATCGAGGGCTACGGCCGCGCCATCGAAGAAGCGGACGCCTTTGTTCCCAATCTGCGCCGCGCGCTCCTGCCCGCAGACCTGCTGATCTTCACCGCCGACCACGGCTGCGACCCGCTCGGGCCGAGCACCGACCACTCGCGCGAATATGTGCCGGTGCTTGCGACCGGGCCGCAGGCGATGCACGGAGTGGATCTCGGCACGCGCGCGACACTCGCCGATATCGGCGCAACCATTGCCGAAAACTTCGGGCTGCGTTTAGCGGTAGGCAAGAGTTTTTTGGACGAGATCGTTAGTTAAGCCGCCAGCTATCAGCCTTCAGCAGTCAGCGAGCTTCAGACGATCGTGACTTCAAGATGAGTACTGATAGCTGACTGCTAATAGATTTCTTGTTATTGTCCTGATGAGGTAGCGGCCGCGGAGGTCTGAACGCTCTTGGGGGCGTAGTAGCCGGTACGGGTACGGACGACGAGTTTTTCGCGCTTGTGGGGCGCGAAAGCGTCAACTCGCACGGTGCGGAAGGACCCGTCTTTATTCATGTTCGTGGGGTAGTAGGCGAGCGTGTACTGATTGCGGATGCTGTGCGCGACCTCGACGCAGGTTGATTCCACTTCCTCCAGCGATTTGGGGAAATACGCGTCGCCACCCGTCGCCTGCGCCAACTGCTTGAGGACCTTGGCGGCGCGATGCGCCCCGGCGCCGTGCATCCCAAACAGGTGTCCGGTGTTATCGTCGTCACCCAGCAGGCCAATGGTATAGATCACGGCGTCGGATTTCTGCGCGTGTTGCAGCAGCTCTTCAAACGTATATCGGCTGGCGTTATCTTCTCCGTCGGTGATGACGAGCAGGACTTTTTTGTCGCGGTTGCCCAGCTTGATGTGGTCGAGCGAGGCGTAAACGGCGTCGCGCAGAGCCGTGCCGCCGCGCGAATCGATCTTGTCCAGCGCCGCTTTCATCTCTTCGATGTTGGTGGCGAAATCGCCCGGCGTATCCAGGTAATAGACGTCGTTGAAATTCACCACGAAGACCTGGTCCTGGGGATTCGAGGTTTTGACAAAGGAGAGAGCCGACGCGTTCACCGCCACACGCTTGGGCTTCATGCTGCCGCTGTCGTCGATGACGATACCCATGGTGACGGGAATGTCCGCATGACTGAATACGGAGAGTTTCTGCAATGCCCCGTCCTCGTAAACCTGAAAGTTATCGCGCTGTAAGTCATTCACCCTTCGGCCTTGTTTGTCGAGGACGCTGGCGTGCAAAACGACGAGGTTCACGTCCACGCCGATCTTGTATTCGTTGGGCCTCGACTGGGGCGCGGGCGTCGCGGAGTTCGCAGGCTTTGGGCCTTCGTTCTGGGCGGCGGCCAGCGACACGGCCAGGGGCAGTCCCACCGCCGCTGCCGAGATCCAGCGGAGGAGGTTCTTTATTCTCAGTTTGGTGTCACTGAGTCGGAGCATAGTATCCCGTTCGGGCGTAGACTTGCAGGGGCGGCAGGCCCCGCGGCGGATTGAGTTTCACCTTGATGCGCCGCCAACGGCCGTCACGAACCAGGTTGGAAGGCTTGTATCCGATGACGTACTGGTTGCGCAATTCGATGGAGATTTTTTCCGCGATGTCGGGCAGCTCGTCGGCGTTTTCAACACTGAAGAGGCGGCCACCGGAGAGCTCGGATAGCTCCGACAACAACGCCGGGCCTCCTGCCTCTTCCGGGGTCCGTGACCGCGAAGCGAGCGGCTCAAAAATCCCCACGGAATAAAGCTGCACATCCGATTCTTTCATCGCTTTTCGAACGTCCCGCTCCGTATACCGGCTGTGATTGTCGCCGCCGTCGGAAATCAGCAGCAGCGCTTTTCGGTTCGTCGTGGCCTTCTTCATTTCATTCAGGCCCAGATAGAGGGCGTCCAGTAGAGAAGTCTTGCCGCCCGATTTCAGGAACAACAGCCGGTCCTCAATGTTTTCAAACTTCGACGTGAAGCTCGCCAGCAGGTTTGGCCTCTCGTTAAAGTCGATGAGCATAAACTCATCTTGAGGATTGGATGTCTTGAAGAATTGCAGGGCTGCCTCTTTGGATTTCTGAATCTTGTCGGACATCGAGCCGCTGGAATCGAAGATGAGGCCGACAGAAATCGGAGCGTCTTCGGTTGAGAACGATTCGATCTTCTGCCCCACCTTTTCGTCGTAGACCTCGAAGTTGCTTTGGTCAAGCCCGGTTACGATGCGGTCGTAAGGATCAGTGACGGTGACGTTCACAATCACCATGTTCACGTCCACCTGAATGGGCGCCGTGTGGACGGGGGGCTTGCGAACGGTGATTTGCGTATCGTCGGGGCTGGCGGGTCGTGGTACCTTCTCGTCGCCGGGCGTGCGCAGCGCGAGCCCGCACAGCATGCCCCCCAGGGCAACCGTTACCGTCGCTACCCGAAAAACGTGACGCCCAATCTCGCGTGCCATCGGTGACGCCCTTCTAGACGCGCCGGGTCACGGCTACGCTCCGCCCTGCCGCAAACAAATTTTACCACACAAGTTCCACGAAATTCTCAAGCGCCAAGGAGCGAAGCCGATTCGGAATCCCCTCGCAGTTCGTAATCCGGAATCCCGTATGCAGCGGGCTTTGCGCTGCCCGCTGTCAGTTGCCCGCTGCAAGAAGCCGTCAGGACTCGCTCTTGAGGTCTCAGCGAACAACTCCCGGCGTTGCTGACTGCTGAAAGCTGACGGCTGAGGGCTGCGTTTTTGCAACGGACAACGGACGCTTTCCTTTGTTTTCACCAACATCGTGGCTTCGAACCGCATTTTTCAGGATTTTTTTGTTCCTTGTCCGCGGCCCGTTGTCTGTTGTCAGTTGTTGAGGCGGCGACCCGTGCCGCCGTGCAGAGCTCTGGCCCTCTCCCGGGCGCAGAGCCTGTCCCGCCTCGGCTCGGCAAGTGCGAGAGCTTTGGCCCTCTCCCTTGGGGAGAGGGTGTGTCGCCGCGGCGACACGGGTGAGGCGTTCCGTATTTCGATCCTCGGTCTTCGAATCTTCGCTTTCCACTTTCGAATTCCCATTTTCGATTTTCGAATTGCGATCCTCCCCGTCGCTCAGGACAGAGTTTTCGAATTCCGGGTCTCCATCAATCATGCCCAGTCCGCAACCGAAATCCTCCGGCAGCGAGTGCCATAACCGTTTCAGCCGGATGAGGAGTTTCACTTTGCCGTCGATCATCCGGTCGAGTCGGGCGTCTTGCATTTGCATCTTGCCCCAGTTATCGCCTCCCGGCAGCCATGCCGAGCCAAACTCGCCCACCGCCTCTTCCGCCTTCTGCGCTTGGTAGTGCCGCTCCTCGAACATCACCGCCAGTCTCTCTTTCTCGATGCACGTCGCCAATTGCAGGCGCAGTGTCCCCGTCAAGTTGTGAGCGGGATCGTCCAGCGGAGCGTCAGCTCGCTCCGGGTGCTCGGCCAATAGTCTGAACAAATCGATGATCATTCTCCCCACGCCGTGCGGGCGCTCCCCATAGAGCAGCTTGAAGGTTTCGCTCTGGTCGCCGCTCCAATGGCGCGCCGCATTGCGAGTGAAGAGGTCGTCGAGCAGCCGCCGGCTTTCGTCATACGCCGCTTGGCAGGGAGGCATGCCGCGATAGCCCAGCTCGCGCAGGTCGGCCGCACTGATCGCATCCTCGTGCGAGAGGGCCAGGTCAACTCGCTCGATGGCCGTTTCCTGCTCCCGCTGATCGCTCAGCCGCGTCGCCCTCACCACTTTCCGCATCATGGCCTTGTCGTAGTAAAGCCGGGCCAGATCACCCACCAGCATCGCCTGCATGTCGTCGGCGGGCCGCCACGACCGCGTCAATTTCAGTTCGAACTGTTGCAGCAAGTCCGGGTCTTCGCCCAGACGGAACATCTCCTCGCGCGCCTTTTTGTCCGGCGCAGCGTAGTACCCGTGCTTGTACCGATTCACGCAGGCCCGGCGCTTTCCCGCCGCCGTCCTCGGCCCCGTCGATTTCCGGGCGTTTCGACGATTGGCCGCAGCCACTCTCTCGGTAACCTTGCGACTCTTTGTGAGCATGTTTGTCTCCTCTCAAAAATGCGGTGGCAAGCGGCGGGGAACAAGGCGGCTCTCAGCTATCAGCGATCAGCTTTCAGCGAGCCAGTTGATCTGCAATTCTTGCTCAAATCTGAAAGCCGACGGCTGGCAGCTCGTGCCTTCCAGTTCCCAGGTGCCACTTTCCACCCGTCTCTTTCATGCTCTGATCATCGCAAGCGGAAATGTAACTATGGTAACTTTTGAAACTATTGAAACTATTTTTTTTATCTGTGGCAAATAAAGGGGTTGCGCAATAAAAAAATTTGCGAAAAAGTCCCTCTTTTGAAAAAGTGTGGCATTTTGCCCCACCGCCTATGAAATTCTGTAGATGTGATAAGGTCTTTGTTTTCATCAGGCGGATTCTCAAGGAGCAGTGCGTGAGAATGTGCGGTTTTGCGGTTGTAGCGCATCTATAATGGCGTCGGCGTGGTCAAGGGTTTTTTCGGGGCCTTTTGAACACACTACGGCCCCTGTGCGCCGGGCGCGGGGTCAAGGGCGCCCCGACGCTCTTGGTCGGGGCATTCATCGCAGACCCTTGACGCCGCGAACGGCGCGCTCACACTTGCGACTGTTACGGGTGCGGACTTCCCCCGTCTCTTCATCAATCCACGCTACAACCTGGTAGCGCGTATGCAAATCACATCCGATTATAGTCATGGCTTCGGCTCCTTCCCCGGCAAACCTTGGTCGGTCTGACAAACCAAGTTGACCGGCGATCTGGAGCCGACGCCGTTATCGAATCAGGGCCCGCCCTTCGGCCCTGCGGCATTTCCCTGTATTCGGAAAACCCGCGAGGCTAGACAGCGAGCCCTGCGCTACTGTCTACGGCCTTTCGGGTGCTGGACGAAGAACTCCCACATCACTCTGCTGGCGCTGATCTCACGGGTCGTGCGCCCAACGATCCATTCCGGCAGGGGCCCGCCGCCCGGCCAGGTATGGCCTCCACCCTCGATGGTATAGAGAATCACGTCCGCATTATCGGCGCAGTTCGTATAAGCGAGACGGCGAACGCTGGGAGAGATTCGAGTGTCGACCGGGTCTGCCCTGCATTGGTTTTTTCGCGCCACGCGGGCCGTCCAATCCGGAATATTCGGAAACGGTCTAGGGGCGATTGGCGATGGCCCGCCGTGGTAAGGGGCGGCTCGGTCGGCCGTTCCATGAAACGCGATCGTCGGCACCGGCTTGGAATCCCCACACTGATCCCAGGACAACCCTTGGGCCGCCGCTACCGCGCCGACCGCCGCGATCCGATCTGAAAGTCTGCACGACAACGCAAAGGCCATGCCTCCGCCGTTCGACATTCCGTCGGCATAGATGCGGTTCGGATCGATGTTGTATTCCGCTTCCAGCTTGTCGATCAAATCGGCGATGAATCGGACGTCCCGTGGCAGAGTATGTGGCCCCCCGGGCCAGATTTGTGGACCTGGGCCTAATCCCCCAAAAAAGGCCCCGGTTCCTTCTGGGTAAACGACAACGAAACCGCGCTCGTCGGCCACGTCGTTCCACCGGCTGATGCGCATTTCGACCGCCGGCCATGTTGCCGCGGGGTGGAGGCTGATGACCAAGGGCGTGGCCTTGGAGCGATCGTAGGCCTTCGGCACGTACAGCAGGTATCGCCGCGTCACACCCGAGGAGACAATCGTTCCATTGGTCCTATCCATGACGTAAAAACACACCCAAGCCGCCAGGATGATCGCCACCGGAAGACCGATGACGATCACCAGTACAACGAGAATGATCTTTCTCAATTTGCTTCTCATCTTCAAAGCCTTTCCGCATAACCAGGTGGCGCAGCCGCAAGTTATCACACCCTTCAAAAGGTCCCTTTAACTTTTGACTTTTGCCTTCTGACTTTCTCGTCGTTCCGAAATTTCAGTTGACATTCCCGGCGCCGCGTTGGGATAATCGGCCGTACCGAATCTTTCCAGATCCAATCTCTTCGGTACACACAAAGTCGAGTAGGCGCCTGGGGTTCCTGAGAGGCGCAATCTTAACAACCCATTGCGGCGAATTCGCCAATCCGAACAATTCATTTTAGGAGGCGTATGGGTGCCAAATATATCTTCGTGACTGGGGGTGTAGTCAGTTCGCTCGGCAAGGGGCTGGCCTCGGCGTGCATCGGGAGCCTGCTGGAAGCGCGGGGACTTCGCGTTACCCTGCTCAAGTTCGATCCTTACCTCAACGTCGATCCGGGCACCATGAGCCCTTTCCAGCACGGAGAAGTTTTTGTTACCGACGACGGGGCGGAGACCGACCTCGATCTCGGGCACTACGAGCGGTTCACGCGCGCTCACATGCTGCGCGACAACAACTGCACGGCTGGCCGCATCTACGAAACGATCATCTCCAAGGAGCGGCGCGGCGATTACCTGGGGAAAACCGTCCAGGTGATTCCGCACGTGACCAACGAAATCAAGAATGTCATCAAAAAGATTTCGAACGACGTGGACGTGGTCATTGTCGAGATCGGCGGGACGGTGGGCGACATTGAGTCGCTGCCGTTTCTCGAGGCGGTCCGCCAAATGCGCCAGGAACTGGGCCGCGAAACGGTCGTCTTCGTCCATCTGACGCTGGTTCCATTCATCGGCGTCTCGGGCGAACTGAAAACCAAGCCGACGCAGCACTCCGTGAGGGAGTTGCGCGAAATCGGTATCCAGCCGGATATTTTGCTTTGCCGTACGGACCGCTACCTTTCCGCCGAGCTGAAGGCAAAGATCGCGCTGTTTTGCAGCGTGGAAGAACAAGCCGTCATCACCGCCAAAGACGTCGGGAATATTTATGAAGTGCCGCTCGTGCTCGCCGGCGAGGGATTAGACACACAGATTCTGCGCTGCCTGAAGCTGGTGACGCCGGAGCGCAACCTGGCCCCCTGGGCCGACCTCGTCGAGCGGCTGCGTCATCCCGCCGGAGAAGTGAGCATCGGCATGGTGGGCAAATACGTCGAGTACCAGGACTCCTATAAAAGCTTGAACGAGGCCCTCGCGCACGGCGGCATCGCCAACAACGTGAAAGTGAATTTGGTTTGGGTGGAAGCGGAGGGGCTGGAGGTCGATGGCTGGGAAGAGCAGCTCAAGAGCTTTGACGCGATTCTGGTTCCAGGCGGCTTCGGCAAGCGTGGCATCCCCGGAATGCTTCGCTCCATCGAGTTCGCTCGCACGCGCAAAGTGCCTTACTTCGGAATCTGCCTGGGCATGCAGTGCGCGGTGATCGAATACGCGCGCAACGTGGCCGGCCTGGAAGGCGCGGATAGCTCGGAGTTCGATCCCTCCACGGCGCATCGTGTGATTTACAAACTTCGCGAGTTGCGCGGCGTCGATGAGTTGGGCGGCACGATGCGGCTCGGCGCGTGGACGGCAAAGTTGAAACCGGGTTCGTTCGCGCATCAGGCCTACGGCACAACGGAGATCTCGGAACGGCATCGCCACCGCTACGAGTTCAATCGCGAGTATCAAGAGACGCTGGCGGCCAACGGGCTTGATTTTACCGGTGTCACGCCGGACGAAACCTACGTCGAGATTGTCGAGATCCGCGATCATCCGTGGTTTCTGGGCTGCCAGTTCCATCCCGAGTTCAAATCGCGCCCACTTGCGCCACATCCGCTGTTCAAGGCATTCATCGGCGCGGCAGTCGAGTATAAAAAGCAGCGTGAGGTGACGGCGGCGGCGGTCGCGGTCGCCACCACTGAAGTCAAGTCGGCGGTCGCGCAATGAACAAGGCAGGATTTCAAATGGCAAATGGGAAATGTTAAATTGCAAATGGCAGAGTAGGTGAAACAGCAGTTCAAAAGGCCAATGGGATATGGCAAATGGCGAGGGTCGGAAGAGTGGCGTTGCAACCGGCGACATGAACGACCCCTCGGCGGTTGCAGAGCGATTACTGGATTATGGGGCGCGAATCATCAAGGTTGTTGAATCGTTGTCCCATACCATGGTCGGAAGACGAATTGGCGATCAGCTCTTGCGGTCCGGCATCTCGGTGGGGGCCCACTACGAAGAAGCACAAGCAGGGGAATCGAGGGAGGACTTCGTTCACAAACTCTCAATCGCGCTCAAGGAATTGCGCGAGTCAAACTACTGGCTACGGCTCCTGATCAAAGCCGGAACTCTGCCGGCCAGCCGCCTGCACGACATTCTCGATGAATCCACACAACTGCGTGCAATGCTCTCAAAGGCCGTGGCGACAACTAAAGGAAAAGCAAAATGAGCGGTTGACGTCCTTGTCGATTTTTCCATTTGCCATTTCACATTTACCATTTGCCATTTGCAATTCTCTTGGTTTATGTGCCACATAGTTCGTCTCGCCAAACTCGTTCTCGGTGAAGGCCACCCGCTCTTCTTGATCGCCGGTCCCTGCGTGATTGAAAGTGAGCGACACGCGATGAAAATGGCCGAGCGGCTCTCCGCGGCGGCGCGCTCGCTTGGCATTCCGTTCATCTTCAAAGCCTCATTCGACAAAGCCAACCGAACTTCCATCGATTCCTATCGCGGCCCGGGATTGGAGCGCGGTCTCGAAATTCTGGGACGAATCAAGAAGAAACTTGGCATTCCCGTGCTGACCGACGTGCACGACGTGAGTCAGGTGGCGCCAGCGGCGGAAGTCTGCGACGTGATCCAAGTGCCGGCGTTCCTCTCGCGGCAGACAGATTTGCTGGTGGAGGCCGGCCGGTCAGGCGCGGTGGTGAACATCAAGAAGGGTCAATTCCTCTCGCCGTGGGAGATTGGCCAGGCGATTCGCAAGGTCGAGAGCACGGGCAATCATCGAATTCTTGTGACGGAGCGCGGGACGACATTCGGCTACAACAATCTCGTGGTCGATATGCGCGGCCTGGCTGTGATGCGGGAATTCGGCTATCCCGTGATTCTTGACGTGACGCACTCCTTGCAGTTGCCGGGCGGGGAAGGAAAGCGCAGCGGCGGTCAGCCGCAGTTCATCGAAACGCTGGCGCGCGCGGGGGTGGCGGCCGGCGCCGACGGAATCTTCATGGAAGTTCACGACAATCCTCCCCGCGCCCTTTCCGACGGCGCAAACGCGCTCCACCTCAAGCACTTTCGGCCACTCGTCAAGAACCTGCGTAACCTCGGCCGATTCGTGCGAGAGCTTGATTAAAATCAGCCAACCTGTGAGTTCCTCCTGCGGCTGTTGTGAACGGATGTCCATTCCCCAACGACGAAAAGCCGCCGATGCGGAGTCGACCAGTTCCAGTTTCCTCCAATCCTTTTCTGCTATGATTCACGCGAACGCCTGCGGACTTCCTCGCCCTCAGACACGCCCGATCCCCAGGCGGTCAAACGAAGTCAGAATATGCCGTCTCAAAACGCCCGCCAAGAACTCGCCCTGCTGGTGAACTCGAACTATCCCATCATTTACCTCGACACGTGGGAAGAGTCTCGCGCGGCTGAGATTTTGGGATTGGTCGCCCAAGATCTCAACCTGCCGCTCTACGGTTGGTCCGTGACGCAGGGCATGGCGCGGGTCGGCGGCGCGCCCATCTACAACACGCAGGAGCCGGCGCAAGTTCTGGCGCAAATCGGGGCCTTGGACGGCGAAGCTCTCTTCTTGCTCATGGATTTTCACAAGTACCTGGACCAGGGCGTCATTGTCCGGAAACTGCGCGATCTGACCGCCAAGTTCAAAGGAGCGCGTCGCGCCATTGTGATCTCTGCGCCGGTTGTGAGCATTCCGATTGAATTGGAAAAAGACGTGGCGCGATTGACGCTTGGCTTGCCTGACGAGGCCGAACTGAGCCACGTGGCCTCCAACACGGTTCTCGACCTCGTCACCAGGCACCGAATCCCTAATCAATTGACGCGCGACCAAATGCCCTCGCTGGCGCGCAGCCTCTTGGGGCTCACCGGCGCCGAAGCGGGACGGGTGCTCACGGAAGCGGTGCTCGAAGCCGGGCGGCTTGATTCGAGCGCTCTCGCCCAGATCCGGCGCCACAAAAGCAGTCTGATCAAGGATCAGGGCGTGCTTGAGTTTCTCGAGGCCGAAGGCGGGCTGAGTTCGGTGGGCGGCATGGCGCGCCTCAAGGCTTGGCTTGAGTTGCGGCGCGACGCATTCTCGCCGGAGGCGGAACGCTACGGACTCGACCCGCCCAAGGGAATCCTGATCCTGGGCGTTCAAGGGTGCGGCAAGAGCCTGTGCGCCAAAGCCGTCGCCCGCGAATGGAATCTCCAGTTGCTGAGATTTGATGCGGGGCGCCTGTTTGACAAATATATCGGCGAGTCCGAGAAAAACCTTCGCAAATCGCTTCAGGTGGCGGAAGCGGTGGCGCCCGCTGTGATGTGGATCGATGAGATCGAGAAAATGTTCCCCAGCGCGGCGCTGCATTCCGACGCCGATGGCGGCGTCACCATGCGCATCTTCGGCACCTTTCTGAATTGGTTGCAGGAAAAGAAATCGCCGGTGTTTGTGGCCGCCACTTCAAACGATATTTCGATCCTCCCGCCGGAACTGCTGCGCAAAGGGAGATTTGACGAGATCTTCTTCGTGGACTTGCCCGATGTGGAAATTCGAAAGGATATTATTTCCATACACCTCTCGCGCCACAAACAAAAGCTCGCCCAATTCGACATTGCCGTGCTGGCCGCAGCCGCGGAGGGATTCAGCGGCGCTGAAATCGAACAGGCGGTGAATTCGGCTTTGTACTCGGCCTTCTCCTCGAAGTCGGCATTGACGACCGAAACGATCTTGAAAGAGCTCCGGGCCACTTATCCTCTCGCAGTCACAATGAAAGAGAAAGTTGCGAGCCTGCGCGATTGGGCCCGCGATCGCACCGTACCGGCGAATTGAGCTGGCGCGTCGCAATTAAAGGTGGTGGGATTTCGGAGCCGGTTCATCGCTTGCACTCTTGTCGAGCGCGATTTTCCTTATTTGCTCGACATCACGCAACATGCTCTGGATCAATTGCTCCCAATCGTACTTGTCTTGGGGATCGAACTGCCGGCCATATCCTGTCATTCGTTTGGGCATCGCGTTCTCGAGAGTAACCCATAATGCGGAGAGCTCCGCCGCCACCACCTGCCGAGGCTCCGGCTCTGTGCGCTGGATTCCGAACCGCGCCACGGCCTGCTGGAGCTGGCGCTGAACGCTCTCCATTTTTTCCCGCACTTGGTGGATTTGTTCGGCGGAAATCGGCCATCCGGTGGTGGCAGTGTCCTGGGGGCTCTCGTTCCGCTGCAACAGCATTTCGATGCGCTCTATCGCGCCTTCGACCACATTGATGACGGTGGCCAGCCGGCGAGCGTGAAGTTCATCCAATCCCATGAGAATCTCAACGCCGCGAACTCTATCCCTTGGACTTTCCTTCTGAGACGGGCCTCGCCAGGGTCTTGGCGATTCGATCCATCACCTGCAAAAGCCCCTTCAATCGAGTCTCCAGATACGACTCGAGAGACTCCGGAACTTTTCCGTAGCCTCGAAGGTAATGCGGATGGAGCTCTTCGATGCCCGTGATCATGGCGGCGATCAACGCCCTGGCCTCGCGGGCGGGGTCTTCGTCAGAACGCTCCAGCCCCAAGTCCGTTTTCATCTCGGCCAGTTTCGCGCCCAGGGTGAGAACCTGTTGGCGGACTTCCTCCGCCTTTTCCCGAGGCAAGGCGCGCCGGGCCGTCAGAATCGAATCCATGGGACGAAAGAGATCAAGCAGCCGCATCCATGATTCTTCCAGTATTCGCAGCCGCACTGAAATCACTCGGCGGTGATTGGAACCGACCTGAAGCCGCAGGTTTTCAGAGGGATCAACCATCGATCAATCTCGATCGCCAGCCGACGACTGGCAGTTCCTGATCTCCTGTTCCAGCACATCCAGGCGCCCTAGTGTTGCTTGAAGCGCCGGCGCCCCTTCGGCTAGCACGTCTCGGGCATGGCTCAACGCCTGTTGGGCAGTGTGCCTGATTTCGTGCAATAACTTTCGAATCTCAACCTCCAACCGGCTGCGGCTTTCTTGGACCCGGTTGAGAATGTCACTCTGCACTCGAGTGCTGTTGATTTCAAGCAGACGGATGAGAAAATCGCAAGCATCACTTCCGATCCAGCGGCGCGCGCCGACGAGGCCGATCGCCAAGTCAGCCAGCCAACGAAGCGGTGATGCTGGTTGCGCGACTTCGATGAGATTCCGAAACGTAAACTCCGACCGATACCGGAATCCGGCTTCCGGGTCGAGCGCATGAGGCAGGCGCGACAATTCAGGAAGGCCCGCGTCGGCCAGACGGCGCAGAAACTCATTTCCCATATGAGTGAATCGCAGCGAGGCGTGGCGATATTCCTTTTCTGCCTCCATCTGTTCCGCCCGGAGCCAAGGCAGGACGCGGCGGCGTGCGATTTCCTGGGCCGCGCGCAACAGGTTCCGCCGGTAAGAGGGGCCTATCCCCGGGGGCGTGGATCGCAGCGTTTCCTGGAATTCATGGCGCGCTTCCGGCAGTGCGCGAGCAAGAAAAGCCTTATGGCGGCCGACGAAAATATCGGATAAACGGCACTGTTCGGCCGTGAGCAGAAATCCCAGATCGCGCATGGACCCTTCCGCCTGCGCGATGGTCTCCTTCATCGCCGCAATTCGCCGTTCGGATTCTTCGATCGGCCGCTGGAGAGCCTGGCGCTCTTCGCCGATGATCACGAGTAACTGCTCGCCGATGCGGCCGAGGCCGCGCGCGCAGGCCGCAAGGACGAGTTGCCGGCCTGAGCTCTCGCCAAGCCGCTCGAGCGCGCCGATCAGTTTCTCCCAATCGCGTGTGGGCCCGCGTTTTTCGAGTCTTTCCACGGCGCTGACTTCCAGAATTTGTCCGACGGAGCGTTGCAGCCGTTTTTCCAACACCTGCCGTGTGAATTCTCGCGCCGCCGTTTTTTCCGATTCTGTCGTTCGATCAGCTTTGTTGAGGACCACAATCAGATTCGGCACCTGCCGGCCGATCGACTCCACAAGCGCAAGTTCTTCGCCTGCGAGCGGCGGGTCGGCTCCCACCACCACGAGTGCCGCATCGATGTGGGGCACAAAAGCTTGCGTGGCCGCGGTGTTGCCGGTAAACACTGACCCGAGACCCGGCGTATCCACCAGGCACATCCCGGTCGCCAGCAATGGGCTGGGCACGAAAACCTCGACGCCACTCACTCTCTTGGCGTTCTCCGGGTTGCGTTCCTCCGAAACGTACTGATTCAGATCGGAAACGGCTATCTCCCGCCACGAGCCGTCGCTGCCCTGGATTCGCGCTCGCCTTTCATCTCCGAGCCGGACTACGGTGGGCACGGCAGTGACCGGAACAATGCCGGCCGGGAGCGCGGCCTCGCCGATCAACGCATTGATCAAGGTTGACTTGCCGCGCTTGGATTGGCCGATGCACGCCACATAGAAACGGCCCTCGGAAACACGAGCCGCCAGATCGCCCGCTTCACGAACGATTCGATCCGCGCGGAGTTCTCCCGCCAGGGCAGCCAGACGAAGAATGGCTCCGGCCGCGTCCGCCTCACGCGGGGCCGGCGCCGTTTCCAGGTCGTGGTCTCTCGCTTTCGTGCTCACCGCCATCGAACGATTGCTCCTCAGCCCTAACAACCACACGTCCAGCAGATAAGCTGGTGCGGATTACTTTTTTGCTGCCGGTTGATTCTCCTTGGACCGGTAGAAAACGACGCGAACCTTCTCCAAGGTGATCATCCCGCCGCCCACCATCTCATCCAGCTTGGGCAGAACCTTCTCGATCTTGTCGGAATACTCCACGACCTCGACAACGATGGGCAAGTCCTGCGAGAGGCGGAGAATGGAAGTGGTGTGGTAAGGGTGCGGCCCCAGGCTGGAAGAGCCGTAACCTCCCACGCCCCGAAGCACGGTGACGCCGTAGAAACCCTCGCGCCGGAAAAGGTCCACCAGCGCCCGATAAAGCGGCTTGCCTTCCCACTTGTCGGACTCGCCAAAGTGAATTCGCATCAACGTGCGCTCGCCTTCCAATCGTTCGTGCTCCATGGATTCCTCCTAAAACCGGTCCACCAGCCACATTCCGACGCGGAGCAAGGCGATTCCGCCGATCACGCTGGCTCCAACGTAAAGTCCCGCCCTCAGCCAGTCACCATCTTCGAGCAAGTGTGCGGTCTCCCAACTGAAGCTCGAAAAGGTGGTGAATGCTCCAAAGAAGCCGATGGTCAAGCCGACGCGCCATTCGGGCGGGACGGAGATGTGATTCAGGGCGAATTGGCCGACGCCGCCGAGAAAAAAGCAGCCGAGCAGGTTTACCACCAACGTCCCGCTGGGGAAGCCGGAACCGGTGCGATACTGGACCGCGCCCTGAAGGCCATATCGGGCAAGAGTTCCGGCAATCCCAAAAACAATGAGGAGGAGTATCTGCAAACCCGCTCGACTTTCTGCTGCAACCGCGCCCAATAAAAAAAACTCCTGGGCGCCGCGAAGCGGCCAGGAGTTATCAGTCCCCCTTTGCGGGACGGTTGTGGCGAACTCCATCGCCTTGATGTCGCCTATTATACACCGAACCGCTGTGCTATCATCGTCGCCGACGAAATCCAGGTTTTCGAAATGAGTCTTGAAACGGCCCGCAAAGTTCTGGAGATTGAGGCGAAGGCGCTCGCTGAATTGCCAAGCCGTCTCGACCAGCGCTTCATCCAAGCCGTGGAAACGCTCTATGCCTGCCGCGGCCGCGTGGTGGTGACGGGCATGGGAAAATCGGGCCTGATCGGACAGAAAATCTCGGCCACGCTCTCCAGCACCGGCACGCCTTCGTTTTTTCTTCATCCAGCCGAAGCCTTGCACGGCGATTTGGGCAGCTTGGTGCGCCATGATGTCCTGGTCGCGCTTTCTTACAGCGGCGAGACGGAAGAACTCCTGCGGCTGCTCGACACCGTGAAGCGGCTCTCGATTCCGCTCATTCTCTTTACCGGGTCGCCGGCGTCGTCGCTGGGCCAGGCGAGCGACGTGGTCATCGACGTCGGCATTCACGAAGAGGCCTGTCCGCTGGGCCTGGCGCCAACCGCTTCCACCACCGCGATGCTGGCCATGGGCGACGCACTCGCCATGGCGTTGCTCGAAAAGCGAGGCTTCAATGAAGAGGATTACGCCGCGCTGCATCCCGCCGGCGGCCTGGGCTTCAAGCTGCGCCGCGTGGAAAACGTGATGCACAGCGGCAGCCAAATGCCGCGCGTCAAGCCACAAACGCAAATGCCCGACGTCATCTACGAAATGAGCAAGAAAGGTCTGGGGCTGGCGACCGTGGTTGACGACGGCGACCGATTGTTGGGCTTTATCTCCGACGGCGACCTTCGCCGGTTCATCGAGCGGGAAGGGAACAAGGCTCTGGGCTTGACGGCGGCCGATTGTATGACGCGGTCGCCTTCGACCATCGGCAGGAAAGAATTGGCCACGCGCGCCCTGAGCCTGATGGAGGCGCGGAAAATCACCGCGCTGCCGGTGGTCGATTCGTCGGGAAAACTCGAAGGCGTCGTCCATATTCACGACTTGTGGACGACACAAATGTTCTAAGAAAAAACGTCCTTCGCCATTTGTCCTTTGTCACTTTCCCGTGATCGTATGTTGATTGCCGCGGGCCTGTGCGCGTGCAAAGGACAAGGGACCAAGGACGAATGACAAAGGACCAACAACATGCTCTCTGCTTCTCGACTTCGCAAGCGAGCGCGCCGAATCAAGCTGCTCTTGATGGACGTTGACGGCGTGTTGACTGACGGCAGGATTTATTACTTGCCCAATCCGCGCGGAGGATTCGTTGAGACCAAGACGTTCTACTCCCGCGACGGATTGGGCATTCGGCTGGCCCAAAAGGCCGGGCTGAAAACGGGAATCATCTCGGGACGCTCGTCACCGGTGGTGGAGTTTCGGGCGAAAGAACTTGGCTTCCATTTCATCCAGCAGGGCGCGCTGGAAAAATTGGAGCCATACGAGAAGATGCTTCACGCCGCTGGCTTGAAAGACGAGGAGGTCAGCTACATCGGCGACGACATCGTGGACTTGCCTGTCTTGAGGCGTGTGGGCCTCGCGGTGGGCGTTGCGGATGGACACGGTCTGTTGCGCCGTTACCTTCATTATTGCACTCGGGCGCGTGGAGGGCTCGGCGCAGTGCGTGAAACCATCGAAATGATTCTGGAAGCACAAGGTAAATGGGAAGCTGTCCTAAGAAGCTTGAAGCTGGGAGCGGCAGGGTAGAAGAGCAGGAGTTAGGTGTTAGGAATTGGGAATTAGGGCGCATGGCCTGGTGTGCAAGTTTTTGTTTTCCCTAATTCCTAACACCTAATTCCTAATTCCTTGTGCCTTCGTCACGTACTCCCGATCCCTGTACCGATTCCCTCTCTTCATAAGCCGCTCCGCCTTGGCGCGCGTGCTGATGCCTCCGCGCGCGCCAAGCGCCGTGCAGTTTAGCGCAGCCATCGCATTGGAAAAGTCCATGACGCGCCGCGGACCCCATCCCGCAAGTAGCCCATACACAAACGCGCCGTGAAAAACGTCGCCCGCGCCCGTTGTGTCTATCGCCTCCACCACGAAGCCGGGTGAGTAGATATATCGGCCTCCTGTCAGCATCAGTGCGCCGTCGCGTCCCAGCGTCATGCCCGGAGTGCAAATCTTGTATTCGCGCTCCGCGGATTCGAGCGCCCGAAATGGGTCGCTGATGCCGGTGAGGGCAGGAAAGAAGTTGTGCGACGCAATCGGATAGTCAATGAGCGGCAGGAGCTTTTCGATGTTTTTGTAAATGGTGTCGAGGTCGGCGACGACGGGAATTGCCGCGTCGCGAGCCCAGCGCGCCGCGAGAGCACACGCGTCAACGTCGCAGCCATCAATCAGCAGCACTCGAGCGCCGCGAATGGCCTCGGGCTTTAACTCCGCCGGCTTCATGGCGAGGCGCGGGTGGCGGTCCCAAAAGACAGTGCGCTCGCCCGTGGCCTCGTCCACAATAATGTAGGCCATCTGGTTGGGCGTGCGCGGCGCGATTCGGATGTAGCGAAGATCGAGACCCTCCTTCTTCAAACTAGCGAGTTGAAACCGGCCGCCTTCGTCATCGCCCAGCGTGCCGATGTAGCGGCTGCGCAAACCCAGGCGCTGGCACGTCACCAGCGCCGTGGCAATCTGTCCACCTGCCTGCATCGATGAGGATGCGATTCGCTCCTTCCCGCCCAGGGCAGGAAAGGACCGCACGCGTACCACGGTGTCCGTAGCGTTCAGCCCGATGCCGACGACATCGATGTTTTTCAATCGTGACTCCCTCAAGGTAGGGCCGACCCTTGGGTCGGCCTCCCGGTGGCCGGGACAAGCCCCGGCCCTACATTCGACGGCCGCTAATCTATCGCAATCGTTGTCCGTTGTCAGTTTTCCATTTTCGATTTTCGAATTTCGAGTTTCCATCTCCCCGCCGATATGTTAATTTTGATTGGTTAAGGCGCCCCGACATCAGCAAAAAGAATGCCTCTGCGCGAAACAGAAGCCATCGTTCTCAGGACCTATCGGCTTGGAGAGGCTGACAAGATTGTCTCGGTGTTTACGCGGCAGTGGGGCCGGCTGAGGGCTGTTGCCACGGGCGCGCGGCGCACCAAGAGCCGTTACGGCAGCGCGCTGGAGCCGCTTAGCTACGTTCGCTTGTGGCTTTTCGAACGCGAGAATCGCGACCTGCTGCGGATGAATTCGGCCGAACTGCTGGAGTCCTTCTTCGAGATGCAGAAGGACTTTCGAGTGCAGGTGGCGGCGCAATTTGTCGCCGAAGTGGCGGAAGCGTATCTCGCGGAGCGCGAGGTAAACGAGCGCGCCTTCCGCTTGCTCCTGGCGGTGCTGCGGGCGCTCAAGCGTTCCGGAGAAGTGAACCGGCCGCTGCTCTATTTCAACTACTGGCTGCTGCGCCTGGAAGGATTTTTGCCCGACCTCGAGCGTTGCGCGAGCTGCGGCCAGGCGCTGGGCGATGAGCCGGGCTATTACGGCCAGGGCGCGGAGGGCCTGCTCTGCGAGCGTTGTCGGGGCGGCACGCGGCAAACGGTGTCAGCCCAGGCGCGGCGGTTCGCTCAATCGGCGCGCCAATCGACGCTCGACCACTGGCTGGCGCAAGAGAAGGCACCGCCCGGATGCCGCGAAGCGCGGCTCTTTCTCGAGGAAGTGATTGACTCGCACGCCGAAAAACGGCTGGTGACAAGGGCTATGTTGAACGAGGAAATGTGAAAGAAGGTCAAAGGGTAAAGGCTAAAGGTTAGAGTTTCGGGGCTGAAAACTGACAACTGAGAACTGACGACTGAAATGGCGCTGACTTTTCAAGAGACCATCTCCCGGCTCAGTGAATTCTGGGCGCGGCAGGGGTGTGTCATCGCCCTGCCTTACGACCTCGAAGTAGGCGCGGGAACGATGTGTCCGGAAACCTTCCTGCGCGTCCTCGGGCCTGACCCGTGGAGCGTGGCCTACGTGCAGCCATCGCGCCGGCCGGCGGATGGGCGCTACGGCGAGAACCCCAATCGGCTCCTGAAGCACACCCAAATGCAGGTGATCCTCAAGCCGCCGCCAGCCGATATTCAGGACATCTATCTTCAGAGCCTGGGCGAATTGGGAATCAATCTGCGCGAGCACGACATTCGCTTCGAGGAAGACAACTGGGAGGCGCCCACCCTCGGCGCCTGGGGCATTGGCTGGCAGGTGATGCTCGATGGCCTGGAAATTACCCAGTTCACCTACTTCCAGCAGTGCGGCGGGCTGGACCTGGAGCCCATCTCGGTCGAGCTGACCTACGGCATGGAGCGCATTGCCGCCTTCCTTCAAAACGTTAAAGACGTTTATGAAGTTTTGTGGAATAAGTCGCTGATTTACGGAGACTTACGCCGCACGGAAGAGCTCGAACTTTCGGTGTATGATTTCGAGCTGGCAGACGCGGCGAATTGCCGAAAAGTATTCGATCTCTACGAGGCCGAGGCGCTTCGGCTGCTGGAGGCGTACAGAAACCACGTCGGCGTGGTGGTCGTTAGTCCGGGCGACGCAAAGGAGCTTCTCGAACAGATCGAGAAGGAGCCGCTGGCAGGACTGGACCACTGGCGACGGCGCTTTCCACTGCGCAAAGTTTATGAGCTTTGTTTAAAGTGCTCCCACCTGTTTAACATCCTCGACGCGCGCGGTGCCATCAGTGTCACCGAGCGCGTGGCGTTGATCGCCCGCATCAGGAAAATGGCCTGCGAGGTGGCGCGGATTTACGTGAACCGGATGGCTCCCATTACGGAGGCTTTGCCAGCGTGAGTTTCGAAACTCGAAAATCGAAATTCGAAAATCGTAGGGCCGGGGCTTGCCCCGGCCGATGGCCGACCCAAGGGTCGGCCCTACAAGGTCGTGACTTCGTCGGGCAAAGGAGGCATGAATGACGGCCAGCGCCTCCAACCCTGTCACCCTGCCATTGCTGCTCGAAATCGGGTGTGAGGAGATTCCGGCCCGCTTTTTGTCGCAGGCGCAAAAGGACTTGGGGGAGCGACTGCCCGCGGCGTTGGTCGAAGCGCGACTGCTGATCCGGAATGAAGGCACAGGCCAGCCCGTTCAGACGTTCTCCACGCCGCGCCGACTCGTCGCCCACGTTCCCGCCGTTTTGGCGCGCCAGCCGGACAAAACTGAAGAAGTGTTGGGCCCGCCAGTGAAGGTCGCTTTTGACGCTGAAGGCAAACCGACGCGCGCCGCGGAAAGTTTTGCGCAGAAGAACGCGGCCGAGGTGAAGGACCTAATTCGCGTCACCACGCCCAAGGGCGAATACCTGGCTCTCAAGAAGACCACTCCCGGCCGCCCCGCCGTCGAAGTCCTGAGTGAAATCCTGCCCGGCGTCATCACCGGCATCAGCTTCCCCAAGAGCATGTATTGGGAAGCATCCAAGACTCGCTTTGTGAGGCCGATCCGTTGGATCGTCGCCCTGTTGGGGGAAGGGAAGTCCTCGCGCGTAATCCCTTTCGCGGTTGCCGGAGTGAAGTCCGGTAATCAGACCTACGGCCACCGTACCCTAGGGCCCGGACCTGTGCCTGTCAGCGGCTTTCAGGACTACGCCGAGAAACTGCGTGATCGCGGTGTGGAGTTTGATCCTGAAGCGCGGCGCGAGTTGCTGCGCCGGTACATCGGGGCTGCCCTCGGCGCGCGTTCGCTTGCCACACACCTGGGAGCGATCGCCGACGGAATCGTCAGACTCCGGGATTCCGCCGGCGAACCTGATCTCGACAAGCGGCTGGAGACGGCACGGGCGAGACTTCAAGCTTTACCTGAGGATTCGGATGAGGCGTCGGGGCTTCGCGTGATCAAGGATCAAGAGCTCGAGGACTGGGTAGTGAATTCCACCGAGTGGCCGCGAGCTCTGCTCGGCGGGTTCGAGGAGCGCTTCCTGAGGTTGCCGCGCGAGATCCTCATCACAGTCATGCGTGACCACCAGAAGTACTTTGCCGTGGAGAACAAGGCAGGGAAACTGCAACCATGGTTTGTCGCCTCGGCCAACACTGACGCGGGTTTGAGGGATTTGGTCCGGTCACTCCCGGCACTGCCGACTGGAATGTTCAGGAGTGTATCACCGGACGTCCAAGAGAAACTCCTGCGCATGGTTCGCGCCGGCCACGAACGCGTCTTGACCGCCCGATTTTCCGACGCCGAGTTCTTCTGGAACGCCGATCAGAAAATCCCTCTGCGCGACCGCGTGCCCATGCTCGATGGCGTAACGTACCAGGCTAAGCTTGGAAGTTATGGGGATAAGGTTCGGCGCATGGAGGCGATCACCAGAGAGATCTGCCACACCCTGGAAGGGCAGGGGAAGCTGACCCCGGCCGACTCGGCGCACGCGCTGCGGGCCGTGCAATTGTGCAAGTGCGATTTGACCACGCAGATGGTGCAGGAATTCACCGAGCTTCAGGGAATCGTGGGCGGGCTTTACGCGAAAGCCCAAGACGAACCGCCGGAAGTCGCCGACGCCATCTACGACCATTACTTGCCCCAAGGCGCCGAGGGCGGATGTCCGCAGTCGCTGGCGGGAGCGGTGGTCTCCCTGGCCGACAAAATCGATAGCGTCGTAGCGGGTTATTCGGTGGGCCTTGAGCCGACTGGCTCAAGCGACTCGTTTGGGGTTCGCCGAGCGGGAAACGGCATCGTCAGGGTGATTGCGCACTTCGGCCTCCGATTAGATCTGCGAGGGCTTGTGGAATTCGCGTTTCCTCTAACCGGTCAAGAGCTCTCGAGGGTCATGGCTGCCTCAGTTTCGTTGTTTTTGAGTGATCGGATTAGGCACTACCTAGAATCGGTTGAAGGCTTGCCTCGTAGTATTGCCAATGCCGCGCTCACTGCCGGAACACGAAGTGTTGGGCTCAAGCGGTTGCTGGCTCACGGCGTCCAGCATTTTCCAATTGACGTCGTGGATCTTATCGCGCGTGCTAGAGCGTTACAAGAGATGCTTGGAAGTGAAGATCTTCAAGCCGTGTGTGTGTCCGCCAAACGGATATGGAACATCTTGGCTAAAGTTGATGCTGGTGACTTAGGAGGGTTGTGGCAATTTGACACTCAGAGGCTTAATCCCGGTCCCGAGGCGGACCTATATAAGGAATACAATCGCGTCAATGCCTTGGTGAAAGAACTCCAGGTTGTCTCCGACTATCGAGCTAGCTTGCAGGCAATCGCGACATTGAGACCTGCTGTCGATCTCTTCTTTGACAAGGTTCTCGTCATGGCAGAGGATCGGGTTTTGAGAGCTAACCGGATTTTCCTGCTCGAGAAGCTCGACAGGCTTTTAGCGAGCATTGCCGACCTGTCGCAAATTGAAAGTCCAAATTCAATTTCTGTCGACGCGTCGACATTCAAGGACCAGTGACAAGAGACGAGTGACAAGTGACGAGGCGAATATTTCTTCTTGACTAATTCCGACCCTTTTTGGTATATGTTTTGTGCACGCTCATTGGTCATCGGAACACGACGGAGGTTATGTGCGCCTACCCAAACCGATGACCGCCAGCCCCCAAATTCGGCATCCGAAACTCGAAAATCGAAACTCGAAGTTCAGGCTGGAGAACAGCCAAGGCGAGATGCTTCGGTTTGCCCTGCACCGCATGGTGCAGGGCTTAGCTCAGTGCGACATGGCGGGTGGTTTTCGGCACCAAGGCACAATGCTGCAAAAAAGATGTTAAAAAATGAGGTTCGAAGCCACCATGTTGTTGAAAATGAAGGAAAGTCGTTTGGAACGAACCCAAGAACGAACCCAATTTTGGGGCGAAAACAAGCTTTTTGGCCAGTTTTTGGCAGCCCACAGCAATGGGCCAGAAAACATTAAAGTAATACTTTAGGTTTAGTCAGTATGTGTCTGTTTTAATTGCTGTTAGTTGCGGTTGATATTGGCATGGTGGCAAGTGGAAAGAAAGAGGTCTGTTGTCAGCAGTTCGTGGTCAGGTGTCCGTTGCCGCCGCCTTCGGCGAGAGTGGATGACATGGATTCCTCCTGCAAGGCGGGACGGGACTGACGACTGGAAGGATCCCCCGCTTTTCCCGAGACCCCGTCGGGACGGGGCGCGGGAATGATGGCGGAGCGGCGATTTGCGCGCAGATGTGACGCGAGTCACTGACCGTCGGTCCTGTTGATGGAAACATGGCGTTGAAGAACTGGCCACGGACAACAGACCACGAACAGTTGACTGCAAATTCAGAATCACTAATCTCAGAGTAGGAGAACATCATGGAAAAATACGTTTATACGTTTGGCGGCGGGAAGGCGGAAGGGAATGGGACGATGAAAGATGTGTTGGGCGGCAAAGGCGCGGGCTTGGCCGAAATGACCAACGCTGGCTTGCCCGTCCCGCCCGGATTCACGATTGCGACCTCGGCCTGCCGGCTCTATTTCGAGAACGGCAACAAGATGCCGGAGGTGATCGCCAAAGAATATCCGCCCGCCCTCGACAAACTGGAAAGCCTGCTGGGCAAGAAACTGGGTGACGCCGAGAATCCGTTGCTGGTATCGGTGCGCTCCGGCGCCAAATTCTCCATGCCCGGCATGATGGACACGGTGCTCAACCTGGGCATGAACGACAAAAATGCCGAGGCTTTTGCCGCCAAGAGCGGCAACCCGCGCTGGGCTTACGACAGCTACCGGCGATTCATTCAGATGTTCGGCAACGTGGTGCTCGATATTCCCAAAGCCGAATTCGAGCACGTCTTCGACGGCCAGAAGAAGAAGCGCGGCTTCAAGCTCGACACGCAGCTTACTCCCGAAGACTTGAAGACCGTGATCGAGGGTTACAAGAAACTGGTGAAAAAAGCAATCGGCAAGGATTTCCCGCAAGAGCCGCGCGAGCAGCTCCGCATGTCCATCGAGGCCGTGTTCCGCTCCTGGTACAACCCGCGCGCCGCAACGTATCGGCGCATGAACAAGATTTCCGATGATCTCGGCACGGCTGTGAACGTTCAGGCCATGGTTTTCGGGAACATGGGCGAGACTTCAGGCACTGGCGTTGGCTTCACCCGCGATCCCGCGACGGGCGCGAAGGAATTCTACGGCGAGTTCCTGATGAACGCGCAGGGCGAGGACGTGGTAGCCGGCGTGCGCACACCCATGCCCATCAAGGAGCTGGAAAGCTACAACCCGGAGGCTTACAACCAGCTTCGCGAAATCACCTCGCGGCTCGAACACCATTACAAGGACGTGCAGGATTTCGAGTTCACCATCCAGGAAGGCAAGCTCTACATGCTGCAAACGCGCAACGGCAAGCGCACCGGGACTGCGGCGGTGAAGATCGCCGTGGACATGGTGCACGAAGGCTTGCTGACGCCGCAGGACGCTTTGCTGCGGGTGGAGCCGGAGCAGTTGGACCAGTTGCTGCACCCGATTCTCGACGAGTCCAAGCCGCTCAAAGTGCTTACTACAGGCTTGCCGGCTTCGCCCGGCGCTGCGGTGGGACGCGTGGTCTTTACCGCCGATGACGCGGTGGCCAAGGGCAAATCCGGCCCGGTGATTCTGGTGCGCGGCGAGACTGTGCCCGACGATATTCACGGCATGGAAGTGGCGGTGGGCATTCTTACCTCGCGCGGCGGCATGACCTCGCACGCTGCCGTGGTGACGCGCGGCATGGGAAAGAGTTGCGTGGCGGGCGCGGGCGAAGTGGAAGTGGACGAGAAGACGCGCCAATTCCGAGTGGGCAATCTCACTATCAAGGAAGGTGATTGGATTTCACTCGACGGCTCCACGGGCCGCGTGATTCTGGGCAAGGCCAACACCAAGGAGCCCGATCCCTCGAGCGGCATTTTCGCCGAGTTTATGAAGTGGGCGGACGAAGCTCGGCAGATGGGGGTGCGCTCCAACGCGGACATTCCGCGCGATGCCACCGTGGCGCGCAAGTTTGGCGCCGAGGGCATCGGTCTGTGCCGCACCGAACACATGTTCTTCGCGCAAGACCGACTGCCTCACGTGCAGCGCATGATCATGGCCTGCAAGGATACCAACGACGTGAAAGAAGCGGCCAAATACCAGAAAGAGCGCCGCGCCGCGCTGGCCAAGCTGCTGCCCATGCAGCGGAAAGATTTTCTGGGGCTCTTCAAGGCGATGAACGGTTTGCCGGTAACGATTCGCACCCTCGATCCGCCGCTCCACGAATTTCTGCCCAAACGTGAGGAGTTGATGGTGCAGATTGCGACGCTCGAAGCGCAGAAGAAGAAAGGCGCCAAGCTGAATCAGCTCAAGAAACTGCTGGAAGTGGTTGAAGGGCTGCACGAGTTCAATCCCATGCTCGGATTACGCGGGTGCCGCTTGGGCATCATGTACCCAGAGATCACCGAGATGCAGGCGCGGGCCATCTTCGAAGCTGCGGTCGAGGCCAAGAAGCAAGGCGTTGTGGCCATGCCCGAGGTGATGATTCCGCTGGTCGGCGACGTGAGGGAACTGGCGCTGCAAAAAGAGATCGTGAATCGGGTCGCCGCCGAAGTATTCAAGGCGAAGGGCGTCAAGGTGGACTACCTCGTCGGGACGATGATCGAGCTGCCAGCGGCGGCGCTCTCGGCGGCGGAGATCGCCAACGAAGCCGAGTTCTTCAGCTTCGGCACCAACGACCTTACTCAAACTACGTTCGGGCTATCCCGCGACGACTGCGGGAAGATCATCAACGCGTACGTTAAGCAGAAGATTTGGCCGTCGGACCCATTCGCGGTGATGGATCCGAAGCGCGTCGGGCGGCTGGTGAAGCTGGCGACTTCGGAAGGCCGGCAGACGCGCTCGAATCTTAAGGTGGGCATTTGCGGAGAGCACGGAGGCGATCCGTCGTCGATCGAACTGTGCTTCGAGGCGGGCCTGAACTACGTGAGCTGCTCGCCTTACCGCGTGCCTATCGCGCGCTTGGCCGCGGCCCAGGCAGCAGTGAAGAAGTCAGCAGGGAAGGCGTATACAACCGCCTGAGTGGCGAGTGCCATGTGGCAAGTGGCATGTGGCAAGTGGAGGAACCTTCCTTCAACTTACCACTCGCCACACGCCACTTGCCCCTGTGTTTTGAATGTCGACGCGTCGACATTTGTTGAAGCAATGTCTTAGACTGGGTTTGCCATGTGTTGTGGAATGTGAATGTTGGGTTCAAAACCTTAAAGTGATACTTTAGGTTTAGGAAGGCCGACGAGGTGAGGCTGGTGGGAGTTGTATTCGTAGAAGGAACCGTAATTGGACCGACTGGGAAGCGAGCCAAGTTGGAGTTCTTGGTCGACAGCGGCGCGACGTATACATTACTGCCGCTCAAGGTCTGGCGCGCCATCGGGCTCAAGCCAAACGACTCAGTTCGGTGTCGGCTCGCGGATGGAACTCCGGTGGAGCGGAAGGTGTCCGACTGCCGCATTACCCTCCCTCGGGGACAAGGGCATACACCTGTGATGCTGGGGAAAAAGGGGGATGAAGCTCTCTTGGGCATAGTCACCCTTGAGGAGTTCCGCCTGATCCTGAATCCCTTCAGCCGCCAATTGCAGCCGATGCGGATGATGTTGGCGTAGCGGGTGAACTTGGCGCTACCTGACTTGGCTGAAGAGCGAATGCCACAGGGAGTTTTCAATGCCTGAGGACGATGACCGTTCCGAACAAATCGAGCGTGAAGAAAGAATCGAGGCGTTGAAGCGCCGGGCGAGGGAACTGGCCGGCGGAGAGATGACCTCGGGAAAAATCCACGAAGCCCCGCCCGAAGTCGAAGAGGGATTCTGGAATTATGTAGTGGCTTTCGAGGAAGCGCCCTGGATCAAGCATAGGACGTTGTTAGAGAGGGCTGGCGTCACTCTGCCGGCGCCCGACACTCTGAGCGATGAGGATCTGAGCCTGAAGCTTTGGGAAGTGATTGAGGCATTGGCCGCAATGCAGCACTTCCTGGAAGAGACGGATCACCTGAGCGATCGCGAACTGTACACGCTGCTTCTGACCGATGTGCTAGAGGAAGAAACCAAGGATATGGTTTTCGACAAGGATTCGGCTTGCCACATCCCACTCTGCGGCTCGGGCAGCGAAGAGGATAACTTCACCTATCTCAAGTACTACGCCGACGACGATTTTCGCGAACAGTTCCACAAGGATTTCCCCGACGAACCGATTCCCGAGCACGAAGACCCGCCTTACGACCGCGACCGATTTCTCCCTTTCCACGATCACGGCGAGGCGGTCGAACCGGGCGATGAAAATGACTAACGGGGGAAGCGCCTGAAGTTGAGGAATGAAGCCGAAAAGCTTGGCGAATCTGTCCCTCAAAACATTAATATTTTACTTTAGGTTTTCGTCGTAATCAACTTATGGCATTAGACTTCCAATGGAGCAGTTAACACGTCACTTTAAGGAATGTCGACGCGTCGACATGGGAATCAGTGACGAGTGACAAGTGACGAGTGACACGCCTAGTCGTTAGCCCAGCGGCGAAAAGGTTTACGTCCTCACCTTCAGCAGCATGTAGGCTCCGCCGAGCCCGAACAGCACATCTGGCGACCAAGCGGCGACCACGGGAGGGAGCTGGCTGAGGTTGCCCATGGCCTCGAAGAGGCCGGCAGCAGAGAGATAGATGATCGCGATCCCGATGCTCATCGCGATGCCGGAGAGCGCACCCTTGCTGCCCGTGGAAAAAGAGAAGGGAATAGCGATCAGGGAAATGACAAAGGCCATGAGCGGGAACGAAAACTTGCGATAGAACTGGACCGACAACCGCACCACATCAAACCCGCTTTGGCTGAGCTCGTTGATGTAGCGCCGCAGCTCGAAGGCATTCATCTGGGCCGAGGGTTTCACTTCTTTCTTGAAATAGGGCGGCTGTTCGGTGAGCTCGTCAAACGTCGCGACGGCAAAGGGTGTGTACATGGTGACGCGGTCGGCGTCGATATAGCGCACCCACCCTCGCTCCAGCACCCAGCTATTCAGGCTGTTTTCCCAAAAGGCGCGCCCCGCGTAAATACGCTTGGTCAGCTTGAAGGACTTCGGATCGAACTCGAACACAGACAGATTGGCGAACACATCGCGGTCGGCGTCGAAAAAGCGGTAGTTGTAGATGCGCGATTCCTGGCCGAAGATCCATTGCCGGTCGGGACGGTAATGAGTCTGGGCCGGCTTGCCTTTGATCTGGTTGCGCAAGGCGTCCTGGCGCTGGTTGGCTTCGGGCAGAAATGAGTCATCCATGATGAACATCCCCGCGCTCGCCAGCACGGCGGCCAGCATCACGGGCACGGCGATGCGGTACAGACTGATGCCCGTTGCTTTAATGGCCGTGATCTGGTTGGACTTGGTCAGGATGCCGAAGCTGACCAGCGTCGCCACCAGGATGCTCAAGGGCAGCATGAGATAGATCACATAGGGGCACAGATAGCGATAGTAGCTAAACACCACGGATGCGGAAGCATGGTTGCGGACAATATCGCCCAGGAGTTGGAAGAAGTCGAAGATCATGTAAAAGCCGGTGAAGGTCACAAGCATGGCGAGGAAATAGAAGAACCAACTGCGAATGATGTAAACGTCGAGGATTTGGAAGAAGCGTTCTCCGAAGACACGGAGCTTGCGTGGCGCCGCGACGCCTCGGAGCCTGTGGTTCGCGGCGCGACGTCCCTCGATGTGGCGCGCGAATTCCTGCAAGCGCTCCTGGATGAACAGCAGGTGGGCTCGCGCGCCGCTGAGGTTGGTGAGCATCAAGACACCGACCACAGCGAAGACGGCGTTGGCCAGCCACAGTCCGATGGCCGGATGGATGCGCCCTTGCCGCGCCAAGCTCAATCCGAAAGCCATGAGCACGTAATAGACGAACACCAGAAGAATGGTCAGCGTCACGCCCACAGCTTTGCCGCCCTTGCGCGTGAAGAGGCCGAGCGGGATGCCGACCAGCGCCATCACCAGCGACGCCACGGGCAGCGCCATGCGATAGTGCAATTCCACCAGCGCCGCGCGGCGCGCTTCGGCGTTCGAGGCGTGCCGAGCCTCGTTCACCAGGCTTCCGAGCGGCAGCATGGCCGGCGTGCGCCGAGCGTCCATGGCTTCTGCCGGCTGCTCGACCGCGATGGGAAGATCCATCTCGGAAAACGAGACGGCCGAATATTGCTGCGGATTTTGCGCGTCCATCTCGTGGGTGGTGCCTTGGTCGAGGTGAACCAGCAAGCGGCCGCTGGCTGGGTCGTTGGTGAGAATTCCTGTCGCGGCCAGTGTGATTTTGGGCGAGTCGCGGTTGGTTGTGTCGGCGACGAACACGCCCTTCCACTGAGAGCGTGAGCCGGTGACGTCCTCGAGATAGATCAGCAGGTTGGGAAATTGTTCGATGAAGACCCGCGGCTGGATTTCGTAAGGCACCTGGCTGCTTTTCAGGCTGGCCTCCATCTGGGCGAGCTTGCGATTGGCCCCGGGCGCCAGCGCCAGGCTCATCCACAGGGTTGCCGCCCAGCCCAGCACGGCGAAGAACATCACCGGGCGAAGGAACTGTTCGAGGCCCACGCCCAGAGCCCGCACCGCAATCACCTCGCCGTCCGCTGACATGCGGCTCAGCCCGATCAGAATGCCCACCAGCACGGCCATGGGAATGGTCAGCACCACGATGCCGGGTATCGGCAGCGCGAACAACCACAGCATGCCCGAGAAGGTGACGTCGTGGCGCACTACAATCTCCAGCAGACGGCTGATGTGCGGGATGAAAACCACGAACGTGAAGACCACGAGGCCCAGCAGCGAGTGCGAGGAGACTTCCTTGAAGATGTAACGCGTCAGGATGCGCATGACCTAAGTGTGTCAGTACGTCGGTATTTCAGTTCGTCAGTAGCCGCGAGTCCTTCACTGAAACACTGACCCTCTGACATACTGAAATACTTATGCTAACATACGCCTTCACAAATTGCCCGCCTGACACCGTATGCGAAGATATCTGATGCTCCTGTGGCACATGCACCAGCCCTTCTACAAGGACTTGGCCGAAGACGTGTACACCATGCCCTGGGTGCGCCTCCACGCTCTCAAAGACTACTACGGCATGGTGGCCATGTTGCGCGACTTTCCCTCGGTACACGTCACATTCAACCTGGTCCCTTCGCTGATCACGCAGCTCGAGGAGTACGCGCGGGACCAAGCCCGCGAGGAGGCCCTCGACCTCGCTTTCAAGCCCGCCGACCAATTGACGCCGGAGGAGCGGGAGAGTTTCGCCATCGCGGCCTTCCAGGTGAACCGCGAGAATCTGCTCAACCGCTACCCGCGTTTCAAAGAACTCTTGGAGCGCGCTCACCTCGGAAAGCGGAGCGCGCCCGCCGCGCGCCGCTTCTCCGTGGAGGATATCCGCGACCTTCAGGTGTTGTCGCAGGTGGCGTGGTTCGACGAAATCTATCTCGCGGGCGACCTCGAGCTCGTGCGATTGGTGAAGAAGGGAAGGGCATATTCCGAGGCCGACAAGTTCATTCTGCGGAACAAGCAACTCGAATTGTTCAAGGCAATACTGGAAGAGTATCGGAGAGCGGCGGAGCGAGGACAAATCGAGATTTCCACCTCGCCCTTCTACCATCCAATCCTGCCGCTGCTCTGCGACGCCGCGGTTGCCACTGAGTCCCATCCCGGCGTGCGGCTTCCACGCCGGCCCTTTCAGCATCCCGAAGACGCGCGGGACCAGTTGCAGGCGGCGGTCGCGCTCCACGAGCGGGTGTTCGGCCGGCGGCCGGCCGGACTATGGCCGAGCGAGGGCAGCGTTTCGGACGAAGTGCTGCGCCTCGCCGCTGCCGAAGGATTCAAGTGGGCGGGGACGGACGAGGGCGTTTTGGGCCGGTCGCTCTCGGTGGGATTTTACCGCCAGCCCGACGGCACGGTTTGGAACGGCGGCGAGCTGTACCGCCCGCATCGCTTCGCTGCCGGCGACCGCGAGATCTCCGTCTTCTTCCGCGATCATGAGCTCTCGGACCTGATCGGCTTCGTCTATGCGCATGTGGATGCGCGGCAGGCTGCCGGCGACCTTCATCATCGCATCCGCGCCGCAGCCCGCAGCACGGGCGAACGAACCGCCGTGGTCTCGGTGATCCTCGATGGTGAGAATGCCTGGGAGTTTTTCCCGGGGAACGGACGCGAGTTCCTCAAGAGCTTCTACAGCCTGATTGCCCAAGACCCGGAGTTGCAGGCAGTCACGGCAAGCGAGGCTCTGGCGCTCGTCGAGCCGGGCAAGTTGACCCACGTGGTGCCGGGCTCCTGGATCAACGCCAATTTCGATGTCTGGATTGGAGCAGAAGAGGACAACCGCGCCTGGGACTTGTTGGCCAATGCGCGCGACTTCTATGCCGCCCAGAGCCGCTCGCCCAACATCTCTCCGGACAAGGTGAAGCTGGCCCGGGATGAGCTCTGGATCGCCGAGGGCAGCGACTGGAACTGGTGGTATGGACCGGAGCATTCGACCGACAACGACGAGGAGTTTGACCGGCTGTATCGCATTCACCTCAGCAATGTTTATCGGCTGCTGGCCGCTTCTCCGCCTGACGAGCTCGCTGTCCCTATCAAGCACATCAAGGCGAAGGCCACCATCGTCCAGCCTTCGGGCTTGATTGCTCCCTCCATTGATGGCCGGGTGTCCACCTATTTCGAGTGGCTCGGCGCCGGAGTCTACACGCCCGATGCAAGCTCGGGCTCCATGCACGGCGCGGCTCACTTTGTGGACGCGCTCTACTTCGGCTACGATCGCCGGGCGCTTTATTTGCGACTTGATTTCACGCCGGCTTTCTTGAGGGAACAGGAGCAATTTGAAGTGCGGGTGAACTGCCACGGCCACGCCGAAACGCGGCTGGAGGCAGTCATAGCCAAAGGGAAGGTGAGCAGCCTCTATTGTGGGAACGGCCAGGCCGTAGGGCCGAGCGGCGCTCGGCCAAGCCAAGAAGCCCCTGCCGCTGGCCAAGTGGAGGCTGCCTTCTCTCGGATCTTCGAGCTCCGCCTCGGATTCGATTTGCTCGGCGCGACAATAGGCGATCAGGTTCAGGTCCAGATGTCGCTCTGGATTGAGCAACTGCCGGTGCAGGTGGTTCCCCAGGAAGGCCCGCTCAACATCGAGTTGACAGAAAGCTTCGAGGGGTAGGAGCGAGTGATAGCTCGTGCTCGTCACTCGTCACTGCCTCTCATGTCGACGCGTCGACATTTCTTAAAGTAATCATTTAAGTTGGCTTCCGGCAGTTCAGCTTAATGCCTTTATTTTCATCTATCAAAAACGAAAACTTAAAGTATTACTTTAACGTTTAACCCACCGTGAGTTTTCGTTTCCAACTCCTGACAGGCTGGCAAAAAAGCCTTCCTACGATGTCATCCCTTCCCGTTGGTCAGAGCCTGCCCCGAGCCTGCCGAGGGGGTAAACTCCGCGCAGAGGCCTTGCGGCCCGGCCCGGCTCGGGAAATCCAAACGCCGCGTCAGAAACACTTGCGCATGTTCACAGCGCGCCGCATAAATGGCTGCGGCCATTGACCTCGCTGCGAGTTTATTGATGGCATCGCGTTTACTTCTTTTGGGGGTCGTATTGGTCGGCGAGTTTATCAACCAACTCTTCCGGCATATTTCGGTCGTCTATCAACCAGGTGTTCCAGTTATACGTGTACCCGTGGGTTGTTGACACGACCATCGGAAATCCGTTCACCTGGGAGGGCAGGGAGCAGAAGTAATGCTGACCGGGCAGATCGTCGAGAAATTTGGTGTCGTACAGATACGGGGACCCTCCCTCGCTCTTCATGCGCTCCAACTCCGCTGCCAGCTCGTCGGCTGGGACATTCTGGCTCTTCGCGTCTTCTTCCACGCTGGATCTTATCTTTTTCCACTCGTCGGCGAACAGGAACACCAGCTTTTGCTTGGCGAAGTACGGCCGTGTTCTGGGGTCATTCAGCAGTTGCTTGAGATGCTGGGAATGCGGGCACCACGTCGCCATGAAAATGACATCGGTGCCGCCGCCGGGCGCCAGGCGGATCGTCTGGCCGTCCTTGGTGAATGCTAGGATCGTATTGCCGGACGATTCCTCGCCGGGCGGCGAAGCCGTCTGCGGTCCGGCCGCCGCCTCCTGCCTCTTCACATCGTCGGTGGTGTAGACCTTGGCTGATTTCTTGCCTTCCTTCGCTTCCTTTTCTTTTTGCTCTTTCTGCGCACGAGCGATGGCGGCAAGGTCCTGGCCAGCCGTCAGGGCTGGCAGGAAGAGAAGAATGATCGCCAAGCTCACGAAGGAGAGCATCCTGGTTTTCATGTGAACCTCCCATGCAAGTGACGTCGTAGGTCGCGGGCCGTTCAGGCAAGGTATATACCTATTGGGTTTCGGTGGTCAAGCGTGAACTAGTGCCATTCCAACTTTTTAGGGCAAACAGTTTTCAGCCACTCAGAAAGTCTTTGCGCAAGACGTAGGTGCAATACTAGGTGCAACAAGTTGGAACGGCACTAGTCGCGGCGTTCGGGATTAGGGGTCGGGTTTCGGTTTGCGCAGCCCGAATCCCAAACCCCGAAACCCGACTGCTGATGACTCGACGGATTCACTGAAATACTAACGCACTGAGGTACCGATGGTGTCAACGGACTATGGACCACGGACACCTGACGACGGACAAATGACCAATGACCAGGGACCAAGGACCTAGGACGCCTTGCTTGCACTCGCCATTTTTGTAGTAGACAACCTACCTGCCCGTGTGGTAGATTGGCTACTACTATGGCGAAGCAACAATCCGAAGACCGAATCGAACTTGTTTACGGCTCGCTCGACATGCTGATTCTTCGCACCTTGCGCTGGGGTCCGGCTCACGGGCATGGCATTGCCAAGTCTATCGAGCGTATGTCGGAAGAAACGCTCAAGGTGGAACACGGCTCGCTCTATCCCGCGCTCCAGCGCCTCCAGCAAGAAGGCTGGATTACGGCCGAATGGGGCGTTTCCAGGAACAACCAACGGGCCAAGTACTACCGACTCACAGCGGCGGGACGACGGCAATTGGTGGCCGAGACCTCGCGATGGGAGCGCTTTGTACGGGCAGTCACCGGCGTTCTGCGGCCCGCCGAGTCCGAGGAGGGGCAATGAGTGATTGGCGATTTTCGATTGACGATTGTCGATTGAAAGGCCGTCAGCTTTCAGCGATCAGCCGTCAGCAAAAGCATCAGCTACAGGCGAGATCGTTAAGAGCTGAAAGCTGAGGGCTGATGGCTGCCGGATGAGCTTGAAACGACAAGTCGCTAAGCTACGCGCACTGCTCGCGGGACGCAAGCCGACGGACGATCTCGGGGAAGAGATTCGAGCTCATCTCGAAATGGAAGAGCAGGAAAATCTCGAATCCGGCATGTCGCCCGAGGAAGCTCACTATGCAGCGTTGCGCCGGTTCGGGAACGTGACTCTGGCGCAAGAGAGGAGCAGGGAAATGTGGGGATGGAACTGGGCGGAGACGCTCTGGCAGGACATTCGCTACGGCCTGCGCCAACTTCGGCGCAGTCCCGGGTTCACCGTTGTCGCCGTGCTCACGCTGGCGCTCGGCATTGGCGCGAACACTGCCATCTTCAGCCTGATTGACGTGGTGCTGCTACGACCACTGCGCGTCGAGAAGCCTGACGAGTTGGTGCAGGTGTATCGATACGATCCCCAGTGGAATACTTTCGCGGGGCATAGCCTCACGAATCCATTGTGGGAGCAACTGCGCGACCAGCAGGATGTTTTCCGCGGAGTCTTTGCCTGGGGCGACGAACGATTCGATCTTGCCCGAGGCGGCACAGTTCACCTCGCGAACGGAATCTGGGTGAGTGGGGGCTTGTTTGACGTCTTGGGGCTCCGCCCGGCCGCCGGGCGCTTGATTGCAGCCTCTGACGACCGGCGCGGCTGCCCGGCGCTAGCCGTGCTTAGCTACGGCTTTTGGCAGGAACACTACGGAGGGGCGGCCAGCGCCATCGGCAGCACTCTGTCGCTCAGTAACCAGCCTTTTGAGGTGATCGGCGTCGCACCGCCGCATTTTTATGGCATGGAAGTGGGCGAGAAGTTCGACGTGGCGGCGCCGATCTGCGCCACCGCCCTGTTTGACGGCAAGCGATCGTGGTTGGATGATCGCTCCACGTGGTGGCTATGGGCAGCCGGGCGCGTCAAACCGGGAATCAGCGGGGCGCAATTAACTGCGCGACTGAAGGTGCTTTCCCCCAGTATCTTGAATGCCGCCTTGCCCCAGGACTGGTCCCCACAGAACCAGCGCGATTTTCTCAAGGCAACCATCGTCGCCGTCCCTGCCGCCACCGGCATTTCCGAGCTGCGAGGGCAGTTCAAGGAACCTCTCGACATCCTGATGGCCATTGTCGGGCTGGTGCTGCTGATCGCGTGCGCAAACATCGCCGGCCTTATGTTTGCCCGCGCCGCCACAAGACATAAAGAAGTTGCCATGCGACAGGCCCTCGGCGCTTCCCGAACCAGATTGATTCGCCAGTTGCTAACTGAATGTCTCCTGCTTTCTTCAGCCGGCGCGGTCCTTGGCATTTTCTTTGCCCGCTGGGGATCGGCGCTGCTCGTCCGCTATATTTCGACCGCGAGAGACCGGGTGTTCCTTGACCTCTCGTCTGATGGCCGCGTGCTGGGATTCACCGCCGCCATTGCCATCCTCACCGGAATCCTGTTCGGCCTGCTGCCGGCGTTCCGCTCCACGCGCCTATCTTTGATTTCGGCGATGAAAAGCCGGGAAGAGTCCGAGCCTCGCGGGCGCTTTCGCTCCCGCCAATGGATCGTCGCCTCGCAGGTGGCTCTCTCGCTCGTTCTCCTGGTGGCCGCCGGTCTGCTATTGCGGAGCTTCACCAAGCTGGCGACGCTCGACCTCGGCTTTGACCGCAACAACGTGCTGCTGGTGGGTGCAGACCTGGAGGCTGCGAAGGTGCCGCCGGACCAGAAGCTCGCCACTTACGATGCTATCGAGAACAGGTTGCGCGCTATCCCAGGTGTCGTGGCGGCAGGCCGGTCCGTTGAGACACCGATCAGCGGGAGCAGGTCGGGTGGTGAGATTCGGACGGACTGGTCCAAGGCTTTGTCAGGTGATGAAGCTCAGATTTGGTACAACTACGTCTCGCCTGGGTTTTTTGGGGCGCTGCGCATGCCGCTCGTGGCTGGCCGCGGCTTCGATGATCGCGACCGGAGGACCGCGCCTGCGGTGGCCATCGTCAACCAGACCCTGGCGCGCAGGTTCTTCCCCAATCTGAATCCTGTGGGAAGGAGTTTTCGACTGGACAACGTGAGCGGGCAGCCAGGGCCTCCCATCGAGGTTGTCGGGCTAATCCGGGACTCAAAGTATGGGTCGGTCCGCGAAAACGCTCCTGCCACAGCCTACTTCCCGGCTGCGCAGATACGTTCCAGCGAGGGTGAAACCTTTGAGATCCGCACAGCCTTGCCAATTTCGGCGGTTGCGACTGCTGTTCAGGCGGCTTTCGCCGGCGTGAACAAAGGGATCTCCCTTGAGATCAAAATGCTCGCCGAGCAGGTGGACGATTCGTTGGCCCCGCAACGGCTGCTGGCCGTGCTCTCTGTTTTCTTCGGCGGGCTGGCCCTGCTGCTGGCGATGATCGGCCTTTACGGAACCTTCAGCTATCTGGTGACGCAGAGGCAAAAAGAATTCGGTGTGCGCATGGCGCTCGGGGCGGGACCTCGCTCCATTCTACGACTGGTCATGCGGGACTTAGTTTTAGTCCTGGCCGCCGGCCTGGCGGCCGGAAGTTGTGTTTCACTTGCGACTACGCGTGTTCTGCAAGGGATGCTTTTCGGGTTAGGCCCGCGCGACACGGTGACCTTGTTCGCCGCAGCCGGACTCCTCACCGCCGTAGCGCTCGTTGCAGGCTACCTCCCGGCGCGCCGGGCAACAAAAGTCGATCCGATGGTGGCGCTGCGGGACGAGTGATTGGCGATGCGTTCGCTGCGCTCAGCACAAGTTTTCGATTGACGATTGTCGATTGACCGAAAACGAACTTGGGTGGTGGAAGCGTCGTCAGTGGTCAGTTGTCAGTCGTCCGTGTTCAGTCGTCAGTAATCATTGGGAGCGCAGTGGAAGAACTAAAAACTGACGATTGGCGGCTGAAAGCTGATAGCTGAGGGCTTAGCATGAGCTGGCGGCGCGAGCTTGCCAAACTCGGCGCACTGTTTCGCCGGCGAACGCCGGTGGATGATCTCGAGGAAGAGATTCGCTCTCACCTCGCCATGGAAGAGCAGGAGAACCTCGAATCCGGCATGCCGCCCGACGAAGCTCACTATGCCGCGTTGCGCCGGTTCGGGAACGTGACCCTGGCGCAAGAGAGGAGCAGGGAAATGTGGGGATGGGATTCCGTCGAGACGCTCTGGCAGGATGTGCGCTACGGTCTGCGCCAACTTCGGCGTAGTCCGGGCTTCACGGCTGTGGCAGTGCTGACGCTGGCACTGGGGATCGGGGCAAACACCGCTGTCTTCAGTGTCCTCAATGGGCTTTTTCTGCGCGCGCTTCCCGTCCCTGAACCTGAGCGACTAGTGACTTTCTCCGATACGAACTTCTCTTGGGCGGATTATGTAGCGTGGCGTGACGAGGGAAAATCGTTCGCGAGCCTCTCAGCCAGCTACGCCTTCCCTTTCACGGCGAACCTAAATTCAACCCGACCGCCACAGCACATCTATGGAGGGCTGGTCACCGGAAACTTCCTCACCACTTTGGGGATCAAGCCTGTTTTAGGCCGCGGCTTCCTGCCGGATGAGGATCAGATTTCGTCACCGAAGGCGGTTGTCATCCTGAGCTACCAGTTTTGGCGCACTCGGTTCGGTGGTGACCCTGAGATTTTGGGGAAGACCATTCGGCTCAACAACGCGAGGTATACCGTGGTAGGCGTGATGCCGAGCGACCTTCGCACCGTGGATATAGGCGTCGCTCCTGACCTTTGGGCGCCCATGGCCACGATGCCGCAACTGGATATCCCCGAGGCCCAGGCCCATCCCTTCACCAATCCCGATGAGGAGGGCTTCTGGATTTTCGGCCGGTTGAAACGAGGAGTGCCGCGCCGGGAAGCGCAGGCGGAGGTGAACGTCATCTACGACCGGCTGCGCCAAGCGGCAGGGAAGAAGGAAAAGCGGCTCGTTGCGCTCGAAACCGCCGGCGTCCTGCCGGGCGAGTTCGGCAGGATGTTTCTGGGGGTCTCGTCGGTGGTGATGGTGGTCGCCGGGTTGGTGCTGCTGATCGCTTGTGTGAATATCGCGAACCTGCTGCTGGCGCGTGGAACTTCGCGCCGAAGAGAAATAGCGATTCGACTGGCGATTGGCGCCGGCCGCGGGCGTGTCATCCGGCAATTGATGATAGGAAATCTCATTCTTGCGTTTCTCGGGGCTGCCGCGGGATTACTTCTGGCGTTGATTGCGACAAAAGCGGTGGCGAGAGTGGATCTTCCGTTGGACTGGCCGATCGTCCTTAATTTTGCGCCCGACCTGCGGGTTCTGCTGGCGACGGCGGGAATCGCTGTCGTGACCAGCCTGATGTTCGGGCTCGCGCCCGCGGCCCGCTGCACCCGACTGGACGTGAACGCCTCTCTGAAAGATGGCGATACCACCTCCACCGGTTTCTCCACCCAGTGGACTCGCAATGGCTTGGTGGTGGTTCAAGTTGCGGTCTCGGTAGTCGTGGTGGTTACTGCCGTGCTCTTTCTGCACAGCCTCTGGAACGGATTTTCAATCGACCTGGGCTTCCGTCCTGAGAACCTTCTTATCGTGAGGCTTGACACCACAGCCCAAGGCTACTCGAAGGAACGCAGTGCGCTTTTCTTCCAGCAACTCGAAGAGCGGGTATCCGCGCTGCCCGGTGTGCGTTCTGCCAGTATCGTGGCACCGCTGCCCCTCGGCATCTACAGTAGTGGCAGCCAGGTTTCAGTTCCGGGAACGTCCCGTACTGTCGACGCGAACCGGCACGTAGTCGGGCCGCGGTTTTTCGAGACCATGGGGATCCCTATATTAAGGGGTAGGAGCTTCCGCGATATCCCGGCCTCGTCGCCGCCGGTTGCCATCGTTAACCGCGTGCTGGCTGAGCGATTATTTCCTAAGGAGGATCCGGTCGGGCAGCACGTGCATTGGTGGAACAAAGCCTACGAGATCGCCGGCGTGGCGGGTGACGCGAAATCGAAGACGATCGGCGAAGCCCTCACACCTTGCCTCTACCAGCTCGCTGCGCAGAACGAAGCGGACCTTGAGCTTCTCTCATCAGTTGGAATCAGCCTGGTGGTCAGGACGGCAGGAAAACCTAAAGCTCTCGCCTCGGTTGTTCAGAAGGAAGTTGAACGCCTCGACCCCACTCTGCCCGTCTACGGCGTGGAAACCATGGAGGACCAGGTCGGGAAATCCTTGGTCCTGGCGCGCCTCGCCGTCTCGTTCCTGGGTGTGTTCGGCTTCCTGGCCTTGACACTGGCGGTGGTGGGGTTGTACGGCCTGATGAGCTACAGCGCGGCCGCCCGAACACGCGAGATCGCCATCCGGATCGCTCTAGGGGCTTCGGCCCACAGAACGCTTGCCCTGCTCGCCCGGCAAGGTCTTACGGTCGTCGGTGTTGGTCTTCTCGCGGGCCTCGCTGCCAGCTTGGCAGTCGGTCGCCTGGTGTCCAGTCTTCTCTATGGCGTTGGCAATATTGATCCCATAACCTTCATTTCCGTGCCCGTTGTGCTGGCCGCCGTCGCGGGCGTGGCAATCCTATTGCCCGCGCGCAGGGCGACCAAGATCGACCCCATGGTGGCGCTGCGTTACGAATGATGAATTCTGAATTATGAATTAAGGATGATGCGCTTCGCGATCCGCATCTTCTGATTTTGTCTTCATTCATAATTCAGCATCCATAATTCCTAATTTGGCGCTAAAGCGCGGCTACAATCCTGTCAGCTTCGAAGTCTCCGTCCACAGCCGCTAGGCGGCATTATCGTCTTAAGCCGCGGGCGAGGGCGCTGTTCCTCCTGGCCCCGGTTGCGCGGGTCCCGAGCGTTTGTTAAGGTGGATTGGTGATCAAGCTGCTGGAAGAGGCGTTGGAAAGCGTCTTCAACCTCGCACTTGTCACCAACCACTGACTTTGAAACCTCTTCGAATTCTCATTGCCGACGATCACGAAGTTGTCCGCCGAGGGCTGCGCGAAATACTGGAATCGCGCTCGGGCTGGGAAATAATCGGTGAGGCCGCAGCGGGCAGGGAAGCCGTAAGAAAAACTGGAGAGCTCAAACCTGACGTCGTCATCCTAGACTGGACCTTGCCGGAGATGAACGGCCTGGAAGTGGCCGGCCACATCATGGAATCGCTCCCGAAGACCGAGGTCCTCATTCTCACCACGGATCAAACTGCCAGGTCGATTCGCGAGGCCATCGAGGCGGGCGCCCGGAGCTGTCTCTTCAAAACCGACGCCAAGCAAGACTTGGTCAAAGCCATCGAAGCGTTGGCCCGGCACGAGTCGTTCTTCACCGCCAAGGCGACAGAGATGATGTTGCACGAGGCGCTGGAAGCCGCCGGGCCGCGGGAGGAACGCGCCCTGCGCCGCCTCACCGCGCGCGAGAGGCAAGTGATTCAATTTCTCGCCGAGGGCAAGAGCAATAAGCAAATTGCTACGATTCTCAATGTCGTCCCCAAGACGGTAATGTCTCACCGCGCCCGCATCATGCACAAGCTCGATCTGGATTCGCTGAGCGCCCTCGTCCGCTTCGCCATCCGTTACAAGATCATCGAGGAGTAGAGCGGCGGCGCAACTGATTGCCGACTCTCGATTGTCGATTGCCGATTTGAAGAGAATCACGGCGGACAATCGGCAATCTTAAATCGGCAATCGGGCGCTCAGTGCTTCTGGTCCTTTTCCTTATTCTTGTCCTTCTCCCGCTTGGGCGCCGGCTTCGCATTTTCCTTTGGAGGCGGCGCGGCATGGGGAAGTGTTTCGCGATCCCGCATCGGCCCTGCTGGCTTTCCCTGCCTGAGGTTCTCGACCTGCTGCGGCTCGAGTGGCCGGCCAGGATGTTCCTGCATGGCCTGTTGCCGCTGTGAGAACGGAACGGCGGGCGGAGGCGGCGGCGTCTTGGTCATGACCTGCGGCGCAGTGGGCGGCTGGACAGCAGGCTGGGTTCTCTCCCCGGTTGGTCCAGGGCGTGAGAAGGTTCTCAAATTTCCACTCTGGCCGGTCTGGCTTGGCGGATTGCTCGGCTGCGGTGTCGGTCGCGGCGGGGCCCCCGGCTGAGCGGGCGTGGACGGCCGTTCGGCTACGGCAGGCGGCTGTGACGTGCGCGACGGCCAGTTCGGCTGGCCAGCTTGAGGCGACGTCCTGACCACCTGCATGGGCCTCTGTGCTGTCGTCGACATCGTCCGTAGCGGTGCGACGTGAGGAGGATTGACAGCCGGCTTGCCTGTCCCGAGAGCGCTCGCTGCGGGCGCCACGGCCGGGTGCGCAATCACCTGGGCGCGAGCGATTTCAGCCGTGTTTACGGGAACCAACTGGCGGTGCACGGGCGCACCGGTGCGGAACGCCTCAGTGGAGACTACGGTGGTGGCCGCCCGCTGATTCACGTAGGTGGCATTCGTTACATTTGTGATGTTTGTAATATTTGTAACATTTCGAATGTTGGTTATATTGACCTGCCGCACGTAATTGTCACTGTGGTGGTACCACGGCATGTAGGGCTCGCGCGGACCAAGCGGGAACCACCCCACGCCGCCCCCAATGCCAATACTGATGGAGAAGTGCGGCCCGCCGATGAAGGCCACCAGAGCGGGTGCATAGACCGGTCGCACCACCATCGGCCCTGGCACCCAAGCCCAAACTGCGCCCACCATTACCCACCGGCCGTAATGAAACGGACAGAACCCCCAAGGCGCGTCATCAATCCAGGTCCAACCCCACGGCGAGACCCATGCCCAATGGCCGAAACGATACGGCGCCCAGTTGGGCGGAACATTCACCGGGTACCACACCGGACCGTATTGCGAGTGGTTTTCCCACCGTCCATATTCATCGAGATCATAATACCCGGGCATCGCGTGACCCACGTAGCGCGCCGAAGCCGATGTTTCGTACCGGCGATCGCGATCCAGGGACCAGCGGTCGAAGTCATCCTCGGGAGGCAAGTTCACAAACTGGGCCACAATCTGATCGGTCCCCGTCAACTTCACGGCTTCCTGGTTACCCACGGACTCGGACACTCCGCCGCCGCTCACCTCCAGCGCCCCACGGTCGACGATTACGAAGGTCGCATTGTCGTTCGGATAGGTCTCGACGCGATAGTCCCCGGGTTGCTCGATGGTTAGCGCGCCGTTGGGAGTGTCCACCTCGATCGTGTTGCCGGGAAGGATCTCATAGACACGCAGCCGGATCGTGCCTTGGCCTAGACCGAGCTGGAGTACTTCGTCGGACAGGTTGGCTACGGTCAAGTCACTCCCTTCCCAAGCGCGTACCGCCACGTTGCCGATTTCGAGTTCCACGCGGCTGGCTTGGTCCGTGTAGAGGCGATCGCCGGTGGTGAGGGGATAGTTGAGTGTCGCCTGGCTCCAGTCATTCGCCCCACTCGGCATCAACGACACGTTGCCCTGCACCACGCTCAGCCGCGCCGCGCGGCCCGGGGGATCGTCAGCGTCCCCGAACAGCGGCGCGGCCAAAAGGGAAGCGAGCAGTGCAGCGACGGCGAAGATCACAACTTTTCGAAAGCTCGAACTATTCATTAGCTCCTCCACAACTTCCAGCGGGCCGTGGGATTCGGGGTTTGGGATTCGCAGAGAAAAGCATATTAGTAAGCTGTCTGCGAACCCCGAACACCGAAACCCAAATCCCTCCTAAAAGCTTACCCCAATAATGAAACACGCGCGCGTCATCTTTGTTGCGCCCATTGTGCTGGGATGCCGATTCGACAGAATGAGTCGGCAGGGTTGGGGGTTGGGTGTGTCGCTTGGAATCGCATCCCTTTCGAAACAGCGGTCATTCCCGCGCCCCGGCCCTCCGCCCTCGCGGAGCGGGGCGACGGGGTCTCAGGAAAAGCGGGAATCCAACTGCTCGCCACTCGCCGTTTTCCAGTTTCGATTTTCCATTTTCCAGTTTCGGATCTGGCCAATCGGGAGTAGTGACGTTTGTGCTCCATTCATATTTCTCGAAAAAGAGGCCATTTTCCCAGCTAAGCAACTGAAAGGCCTAGCCTTAGCCTCAATGGGTTTGCTTTTCCAGAGAATCACTTATCCTCCTGAATTCAAGACACTTAACCTCAATGGGTTTGGTTGGGTTTGCTTTTTCACCTCCATGCTCGCCGCAATCGGGAGTAGTGACGGTAACCGTATGGCCAATCCCACAGAAAACAAAGGACATTCCGGCTTCGTTCCAGAATTCCTATCAGGCCGATGAGGAACGCTCGTCGGCCTTCTCACTCCGGGCCTGTTCGCTGTCATTCCGAGGCCGCCAGGGCGGCCGAGGAATCTCGCTCTGTCGCTCAGGGGCTCACCTGAGCTTGCCGAAGGGAATCCAGCTCTGAAGACAGGGTACGTGCGGGATTCCTCGTCGCCGGAGTTTACCCTTGAGCGCAGCGAAGGGACTGCTCGGAATGACAGCGCGAGCGGGGTTTCCGGCAGCTTGTTAGACCTTCGAGTTTCGAATTTCCGGTTTCGGAATCTACTTTCGATTTTCGAATTTCGATTTTCGAATGTAAGGCGAGTAGGGGGTTGGCATCCGCACACAATAACCTCCGTGTGGCCACGTTCCCCCTCAACAGCCCTTCATGGCCGGACCAGTTATTGTATTATTAGCATAACAAATGCTTCCTGTCAAGCAAAATCTGCGTACCAGTGTCATTTGCGAAACACGAGCCCTCCCAGGCGCAGTCATTCCCGCGAAAGCGGGAATCCACCCGGCGCCGACTGATCAAGTGTTTGGGTGTGATCGACCGCGGGACTCTGGCCAAGGTCGACCGAGCCATCCAAATCAGCTTGGGCTTGATCGAGGTGTAGTGAGCTGTAATGCGGATCTTAAATCGTCTGCCGCCCCGGGATTTGTTTTGCAGTGTTCCTTTGCCGCCCGCACAAATGCGCTGGACTTGAGCAAGACGCGCTTCACGAGAGAATCTCTTTCACCAATTCGGCGGGCGTGGCGGGCTGGCAGCGTCCTTCGGCGAATTCTTTTTGCGCCGCCTGAACATCCTGAGCCAACTCGGCTCGGCGGCGTTCGCGCAGGCGGCTTTTCAAGACCTGCACCAGCGTTTCCTGCTCCTCCGCTGATAGTGCCTCCGCTCCTTCCAGAATTTCCCGGTACTGAAGGTGGTTCGCCATTGGCTCTCCAGAGTTTATTCTAAACCCATAGCGGCAAAACAACCGGTCGGAATCTCCACAGGTATTGGTATCATTTGGAATTGGATCCCCTTCGAAACGCAGGTCATTCCCGTCCCGTGGGTTCCCGCTTTCGCGGGAACGACAACGGGGCGGGAACGACTGCACCTGGGAGTGCCCTTGTCTCGCAAATGACACCAGTACCCCAAAATGTCGCGCCCCAGGGCGATTTATTTCCTCATCCTTGGGCATTGCGAGAAACGGAGATGCGGGAAACGGCGCCAAGGTAGCGCAGGAAGAACTGCTATGGGAAGGGACGGTTGGTGTCAGTGGCGATGGGTGGTGGCAGGTAGCAAGTGGCGTGTTTTCAATATGTGGTGCAGGTAGTGCGTGCGTGGTTGATGGCAGAAAGTGCGGTCGGTAGAAAGTATCGGTAGAAAGTCTCATACGTGGAATCAGTAACTTAGGGCGTGGCGGGTAGGAGATCTTGGCGGGAAAAGTAGAAAGTATCAAAATCCTAAGGTACACCACTAGTAGAAAGGTGTGTAAACTACTGACGCAGCCTGACTTAGATACTTTCTACTAATATAAAACAAAACCAAAAATCAAAGCGATTTGAGAGCCTATACTTTCTACTGGAATTTTGGCTAGCTAGCTGCCAAATGGGGGGCGCGCATCATGATATATAGCGGCGAGTCGGCGCTGCGGCTCAGTTGGCAGGCTTTGCCTTCTTCCGGGCCGCCACAGTCCTCTTTTTGGCCTTCAAGATTTTTTCTACGTAGTAGCCATTCATCGGTCCAAGGCAACCGGCAGCGCGAAGCTGGTTCTCGAAGCCCTCTCCTTTTAGGTATCCCGCCGGGCTGCCGTAGCGTTTGATAGCCAAGTCGCTATAGGTCTCAATCGCCTGTTGAATGACCTGGTGTGTGGAGTCCTTCTGGTCACCCACTGCGGCGAGTCCACTACAGGCGGCCGTGATCTCCTCGCGGATCGTTTCAAGTTTTCGGTCCTGCTCTTCGCGTTGCTGCTCTGACGCCCACCACGATCCCACCACCACCAGCAGCACGGCAGCGGCCAAGACGCCCAGGAAGGCAGCGAAAAACGTCTTCATTTTTGACCTCATTTCTTAAGATATTTCACCCGGCGCCATTTACCGGCGCTTTCCAGAAGCTGATCGGCGAAGTGGCGCAGCTCTTCGAGCGCACCGTCATTCACTACCGCCGCCTCATAGAGTTCATTCAGCGCCAAGGCTGCGTTATTGAAATATCGGATGGGGGGCGATCCCTCACCGTGTGGCTTTGCGGAGTTTAACGGGGATTTCAACCTTCACCTCCCGCCCTCCTCCCGGGGCTTGTTTTGATGGTGTATCAGTGTACACCCCTTTCTCTCGGATGTCAATACCAAAACTCGCCAGTGATTCGGCGTGTGGACAGAGGCGCATGATTTTCAGCAGCCAATCTCCGGAGGGCACGCGCCGGCCAGTCTCCCACCGCCAGTAAGCACTAACCGTCACCTCGAGCCTTCTCGCCATCTGCTCCTGGGTGAGCCCGAGCCCGACGCGCAGTCTATGAATAGCTGAGCCGATGCTGCTCGCGGTAGCCTGCTGTAAACCAAGTTGTAACACAAAGTCCCTTAGAAGATTTAACTAACTTGCTGCGGGGGAGCAGCGTTAATGGCAGAGGCGATGGATGGCGAGGGGTGGCAAGTGGCGCGTTATGAGCTTGTTAGGATTTGGGGCGAGCGGAGTTCGTGGCAGAAAGTGATGGTTGTGGAAAGTATCAGTGGAAAGTCTCGACAGAAAATACGGGACTTATCGTTACATGGTGCATGGATCGTGGCAAAGGTTGTGCAAAGTATCGGAGAGTTTAACTACTCTGGTAATACGTAGCCTACGTAACGTACTGAAATAGAGTATGTTGGATACTTTGCACAGTAGGCGAAACAGGCTGAAAATTCACGCAAAAAAAAGTCCGATACTTTTCACCGACATTTTTCGGAATTTATATTCTCAACCCCCACGGCGTTGAAAACAAATCTACTAAAGTACTTGACTGTTGCAAGGGAGTTCTCGATAATGAGTGTCGCGTTCGACGTGTCCCTGCCTCTCTGCCACGATCTCTGCACGCCCTTCTGCCACGATCTGTGCTCGCCCACAACTGCGGACCCCAAGAACAGGGGCCGCGCTTCTGGTATACTTCTTCTCAGGTATGGCCGCACACACTGAAAAAGAGCAGGCCCACGAACTGGTCGAGCAGTTGGAGCCCAACCAACTCTTCGCCGTGGTTCGCCTCTTGCAGGTAATGATTGATCCCGTGGCCCGTTCCATCGCCAACGCTCCCGTCGAGGATGAAGAGATTCTTCCCCAAACCGCCGCCGAACTGGATGCCGCCCATGCGTCCATCGCTCGGGGTGAGGGCATCGCCCACGAAGAGATTCTCCGCCAGTTCGGAGCGAAACAGCGCTAATGCCCAACAAGATCGTTACTTGGTCGCCCAACGCTCAGGCCCAGGTTGCCGCCATCGACCGCGAGACTGCGCTGGTCATCTTGCACGCCATCGATGATTATCTGACCACCGCGTCGGCGACGTTAAGAAGCTTCGTCCGCCGCGCCGAGACCTGCGGCTCCGGGTGGGGGATTATCGCGTGTTCTTCCTCTCTCAAAGGCCGAGTGCTATCGAGATTCTCGCTGTGAAACATCGGCGGGAAGCGTACCGCTGAAAGAACGCGCCTTGGCGGGTACCGCTTTCGCGGGAACGACATCGGGGCGGGAATGACTGCACCTGGAGGTGCCCTTGTCTCGCAAACGACACCAGTACCAGGTTCTTCGCGAACCCCGAATCCCGAACCCCGGGTTTTCCTAAATCCTAGATCCTAAGTCCTAGATCTTTTCTGACTACTCCTCTACCTCCTCTGCCACGGTGGGATCACCACATCCACCGGCTCCTCTCCGACGGGAACAGTGGTCACCAGCGCGTTGCGGTCGGTGCGAAGGACGGCGAGGCTGGAAGAGCCGGAATCGGCGACGACCAAGTAGCGTTCGTCGGGCGTCAAGGCGAGCGCGCGCGGAGATATCCCCACGTGCGTCGAGGCCAGCGTCTGCCGGTCGGGGGCATCGAGCGCCAGGATGTTGCCGTCGCCCGCCGTCGCAATGTAGAGGACGCTCGCGTCGGCGCGCAGCACGGCGGCGCTGGGATTAGGTCCAGTCGTAAGGCTGCTCTGCTCCACGTTATTGTGGAACGCGTCCACGATGGTCAAGGTGGAGCCTTGCGCACTCAACACAAAAATCTCTCCACCATCGGGTTTCAACACCAGCGTGCTGGGCGGCGTTCCGGTTTCGAGGTTGGCCAGCAGGGCGCGACTGAGCAGATCAACAACCGTGATCTTGGGTTCGCCGGTGTCCGCAAGAAAAACCTTGGAACTGTCCGGCAGAATTACCATCGAGCCGGGCCGCGTTCCCACCTTCAGTGAACCCTGAACCTTCCGGTCGCCCGCGTCGACGAAGAACAGCTTGTGCGACGCGCTGTCCGCCGCCACCAGCGTTCTGCCGTCGGGCGAGATGGCGAGGTTGGAGAGCTTGGGTCCCAATCGAACGCGTGCGACTTCGCGAAATTCGTCGCAATCGATCACCACAATCTCACCGCTATCGGGCGCGAGCACAAACGCCTGGCTGCCGTGGGGGTCAAAAACCAGGTCGCGTGCCGAGCGGCCGATGGCGAGTGCCTTGGTCACCTGAAGTTCGCCGAAGGCGATGACGCTGACTGTGCCTGAGCCCGAGACCACATAGAGTTCGCGGCTTTGCGGCCGGACCGCTATGTCCTCCGGGTCGGGCGCCACCGAAAGCTTGGAGGCGACCTGGAAATCTGCGAGGTCAACCGCGGTGACGCTGGCGCTCTTCCGGTTGGCAACAAACGCGACGAAGGGAAGCGGCGGGGCATCGGCCGCGCGCTTGCGGCAGGCCCAACTGGCGAGCGAGAGGGCGCACAAGGTTATTTGTATGCCGATGACAGGGAGTTTCGCCAACTTCATCATGTTCGGGTTTCGGGATTAGGGGTTCGGGATTCGCAAACACAACCCGAATCCCGATTCCTGACCTTCCGCCCGATGACGCCAGCGATGGCGGCGATCTCCTCCATCAGTGAGTCGAACTGGTCAGGGTAGAGCGATTGGTGGCCGTCGGAGCGGGCGCGGTCGGGTTCGGGATGCACCTCCACGATCAGGCCGTCCGCGCCCACGGCCACCGCGGCGCGCGACAGGGGAATCACCTTGTCGCGCCTGCCGGTGCCGTGGCTCGGATCCACCACAATGGGCAAGTGTGAAAGCCTCTGCACTTCGGGAATCACGCTCAAATCCAGCGTATTGCGCGTGTGGTCGGCGAAAGTGCGCACGCCGCGCTCGCACAGAATCACGTTGTAGTTGCCCTCGGCCAAAATGTATTCCGCCGCCATCAGAAATTCCTCGATCGTGGCGGACATGCCGCGCTTCAGCAGCACCGGCTTACGCGAGCGCCCGGCGCGCTTGAGCAATGAGAAATTCTGCATGTTGCGCGCCCCGATCTGAAGCACATCGGCGTAGCGCTCCACCAAGTCGCAGTTTTCCGGATCGATGGTTTCGGTGACGATCAGCAGGCCGAAGGCGCGGCGAACTTCCGCCAGGATTTTCAGGCCGTCCTCGCCCAGTCCTTGAAAACTGTACGGTGAGGTGCGCGGCTTGAAGGCGCCGCCGCGGAAAAATTGCGCTCCCGCCTTCTTCACTCGCTCCGCCGCCGCGAACGCCTGCTCGCGGCTCTCCACCGCACACGGCCCGGCGATGATAGTCAGTTCCGGGCTGCCAATCGTGAAGCCTGGGCCCCCGCCATCCGACGGCTTGACGTGAATCAAAGAGGTTTCGTTCTTGATCTCGCGGCTGACCAGCTTGTAGGGTTTGGAGACGGGAATTGCTTCCGCAACGCCTGGCAAAACTTCAAATTCTTCCGGCTCGAGCGGCCCCGGATTGCCCGTGATGCCGATGGCCGTCCGCTGCGCGCCCGGCATCGCGTGCGCGCGGAAACCCATCGATTCGATTTTTGCGCAGACGCCGCGAACGTCTTCCTCCGTCGCCTGCGGCTTCATTACGATCAGCATGTCGATCCACCTGTCTTCGACGCAACTCGCAGATATTAGTCTAATGCAGGGCAATCACCTAAGGCAATTCGGAGGCCGCGACCAGCGTGCGCGGGTCGCGTTCCATGAAGCTGAGTTCCGCCAGGGCGTCGCCAACGTTCTCTTCGGTGAGGTACTGATGCCGGGCGCTGCTAGTCTGGAAGTGCCCACGGGCGACTGGCAGTTTTTCTCAATCCAAAATCCAAAATCGAAAATCCAAAATCAATAGTTCCACGGCTCAGTGCCCTCATTCGCTGGAGCGTTCTTGCGGATGTGCTCCGCCATCATTTTGATGAGATCCGGGAAACTCATCGGTATCCAGCCGTGTCCCTTCATGGGCCGGCCGTACTCCACGGATCCGCCGTAGGAGGGATCTTTGGTACCCTTCAGGAAGTCTTCGAAGAGGTACACCGCCAGGTTTAAGTAATAGTTATCCATATCCCCGCAGTAGAGGTGGATCTTGCCCACCAGTTGCGGGCCGATCTTGGACCAATGGGTCTCGGTGTAGTAGCGCAAATCGTATCCGCGGTCGCGCATGTAATTGGACACTTCGTGGTCGATCTTTCCGGTCAGCTTGTCCCAAAGCGGCTTGGGGTAGCCGTCCGAGCCGACGGGGCCGTAAGCCGCCTCCCAGATTTCGAGTTGCTGGCCTGATCTTCCGTGACTGCCGAGAACCGCCTCCAGCCGGCTGAAGTCCCGCGCCGTGACTTCGGGCTGGCCGTCGGCTTTTCGCTCCATGTAGCGTTCGGCGTGCAACCACTGATGTCCGGGCTCTTCGAAGGCGTTGTCGTCCTCGTAGATATTAGTCAACTGGTAGCGGCGAAAATCGATCGGGTCAGGGAAGAAAGTCCAAGTGCCGCCGAAGAAATCAGGGTGATACACCTGGAGCGCTAGCGATTCCCATCCTCCCGTCGAGCCGCCGCAAAGGACGCGCGCGTAAGACTTGCGAATGATGCGGAAGTGCTCCTCGAGATAAGGAATCAGCTCCGTCATGATGGCGTCGCCGTAAGGGCCGTTGTTGGCTGAATTCACGGCGTAAGAATCGTCGTAGTACGGCGTCGGGTGCTGAAAGCGAATCGCGATCAGGCGCGGGAAATGGTCGGAGGTCCATGCTTTGTAGAAATCAATGCCACTCTGATAGCGGGGGCCTTGCTGAGTGGCCGCCTCGTTGGGGTCGATGAAAGGAAGCGGCGGCCTGAGGCTGAAATGGTCCTGGACGTAAAGCACGGGGTAATGTACGTCGGGATGCTCGCCATAGCCCTTAGGCAGCAGGACCGTGGCGCCCAGGTAAAACGAGTGGCCCCAGAACTTGGTCAGAAGCTGGCTCTGAATCTTGATGTGCTTCACCCACTCGCTGTCACGCGGCATTTCGATGGGCGAAATCACCTTGGTCAGGCTCAGCTTCACGTCGTAGCCTGCGTCCGGGTCGAGATGGACCTCCTGCGTTTCGCTATAGAGATTTCCCGGCGAACGATTGAATTGTTGCCCTTCCCACTGGTCCATGTGAGCCCAGATGACGTGGCCGTCGGAGCGGTGAAACTCCGTGTAGACGTTGAGCAGGGCCTGAACGCGGTAGTCGCCGGCGGGAATCTCCTTCAGGCTATGCGGCGGATAGCCGAGCGTCGTGGAGTCGATGATCGCAGCCTCACCCGGCTTGAGCTGGCTGACGTTCACGCCGAAGATAGGCGCGGTGTCGCCCCAGAAGCCCGCTTCCAGGCGCGGTTCTTCGCGTGTGTCCTTCGAGATGATGACGAGCACGCGGCCCGTGACGGGCTGCGCATGAGTGGACGCAGGAAATGCAATCTCAAACTGAAGCTTGTCCGCAGCTTCGGCAAAATCAACGTTGGCGAGCGCGCAAAAGCTGAGAGAGATGGCCAGGAAAAGTCTGGCGCATGGAATCGATCGCGCGAAGGCCGTTTTTCTGTGTTGCATCCTTTGCTCCCCCATTAGCCCACGAACAGATTTCTTACGACAAACATGAGATTGGCCGGCCGTTCTGTATGGAAAGACCTCCCCATGCTGGAATAATGCTTCCCCCGAAACGAAGGCCACCAGTATATCAAGTCACCGCTCGACCGAACGTATGGGTTTGCCGGAAGGATTAAGGCGTGCGCCGCCCAGGCAGGCTTTGGATCGGCTCTTCACGGGCTAGTGCCGTTCCAACTTGTTACGCCTATGTATTGCACCTACGTCTTGCACAAAGACTCTCTGACTGGCTGAAAACTGTTTGCCCAAAAAAGTTGGAACGGCACTAGTCGGCGCTCACCCGGGCGTGTGCGCATCGTCACAGGAGGATGTGACAGTGGGCACTGAACCTTGCGGACAGACTGGATAGAGTTGCAGCCAACAGGAGGAGAGTCCGCCGAAGAGGAGGACTTTGATGATTACTATGCTGGCTTACGCCGCCTTGGCGCTAGTCATAATCGGACTTGGTTACGTTGCTTTTCGGGTCGCTCGTTCCTATTTCCTCTATCGTGGAACGAGGCTGGTAATCTGTCCGGAGACCAGACTGCCCGCCGCGGTCGTGGTCGATGCCCGCATGGTGGCTGAAGAGACTGTGCTGGGCGTACCGCATCTCCAGCTACGCACCTGCTCCCGTTGGCCAGAGCGCCAGGATTGCGGTCAAGCGTGTCTAAGCCAGATCGAGCATGCCCCGCAAGACTGCCTCCTCAAGAACATTGTTGGCAAATGGTACGCGGAGAAGAAGTGTGCTTATTGCGGCAAGCCCTTCGACAATGTCGAAGACATTTTTCATCACAAGCCGGCCTTGATGGGCCCTGGGGGAAAGTCATTGGAGTGGGACGCCATCCGACCGGAGACCCTGCCGCAAGTGTTCTCAACTTGCATTCCAGTATGCTGGAGCTGCCACATGGTGGAAACTTTCAGGCGCGAGCACCCAAACGTGGTGATGGATAACCCCTGGCAGCCGAAGCACGATGGCGGGCCCATTGAAACCGCGGGACGCCGCGGCAGGACTAAGCCCGTTTAAGAAGATCCGTTCCCTGAGCCTATCACTGATAGTGCTTTCATAATGGCGCTTGCGAACTCGTTTCCCTTTTTCGTTGGCCGCTGACCACTCGCCACTCGCCACCTTACTTTCGGCTGCATCGTTCGTTGACGGTTTTGTGAACCGTTTGTTAAGATGACTTCGGCGGACCCGCGAAAAAATGTATGAGAGTAGGTGTTCACACCTCGATTGCTGGAGCGGTTGAGAACGCGGCGCACCATGCCAAGAAGATCGGTTGCGACACGTTCCAGATGTTCTCGGCAAACCCGCGAGGCTGGCGAACGCTCGAGCCCAGCCCCGAAAGCTGCGAGCGTTTTCGGGCGGCACGGGCCCGCTATAGGCTGACCCCGGTCGTGGTTCATGACAACTACTTGATTAACTTGGCCTCGGCGGATCGATTCATCCGAGAAAGATCGATCGCGGCTTTCCGGCGCGAGTTGGTGCGGGCGCTGGCCCTGGGGGCAGATTTTCTGGTCACGCATCCCGGCAGCGCCAAGGGAACGACAGCGTCAGCGGCCATTCGAACCTGCGTCGAGTCATTGCGCCGGGCGGCCAAGGGTCTCCGTTTGGATGGCTTGATGGTGTTGATTGAGAACACGGCAGGGCAGGGCACCGCCATCGGAAGGACCTTTGAGGAAGTGGCGGAAATCATGCACGGCGCGGGGCGCGACCTCCCCATCGGGGCGTGCATCGATACCGCGCACTGTTTCGCGGCGGGCTATCCGATCCACACTCGGAAGGGCCTTGCGCAAGCGGTAAAGAACCTGGATGCAATCGTGGGATTGAAGAATGTGAAGGTGATTCACGCCAACGATTCCAAGACCGCCTTCGGGTCGCAGGTCGACCGGCACGAACACATTGGCAAGGGCCAGATCGGCGCTCAAGCTTTTGGACGGATCGTGCGCCATCCGAAGTTGCGCGCCATCCCATTTATCTGCGAGACGCCGCTCGACCGGCCGGGCGACGACAAGCGAAATTTGCGAACGATGAGAAAATTGACAGGAAATTATGAATTATAAATTATGAATTATGAACTAAGAACAGACCAAAACTTGGATTTTGAATGATGTCGCGATGATCGCAAGGACCTTTTTTTCAGGTTTAAGCCACGCGCAGATTGATGCCTGGGACATTTATAATTCATAATTTACAATTCATAATTTATGGAACCCGTTTACGACCCTCAGAAAATCGAAGCCAAGTGGCAGCGGCGCTGGGCCGAGCAGAAACTGTTCGAGTCCGACGTCGATCCTGGGCGCGAGAAGTACTACGTCCTGGAGATGCTCCCTTATCCTTCCGGCGACATCCACATGGGGCACGTGCGCAACTACACCATCGGTGACGCCCTGGCACGCTATAAGTGGATGAAGGGCTTTAACGTGATTCATCCCATCGGCTGGGATGCTTTTGGCCTGCCCGCCGAAAACGCGGCCATCAAGAATCAGCGGCACCCATCGGAGTTTACCTTCAGCCACATCGACCGTATGCGCGAGCAGTTGAAGCGCATGGGCGTGAGCTACGACTGGCGCCGCGAGATTGCGACCTGCGTTCCCGAGTACTACCGCTGGAACCAGTGGTTCTTCCTTCGGATGTATGAGCGCGGGCTGGCCTATCGCAAGAAGAGCCGGGTGAACTGGTGCCCGCAGTGCGAGACCGTGCTGGCCAACGAACAGGTGCTGAGCAACGGCTGCTGCTGGCGGCACGAAGAAACGCCGGTCGAGGAGCGCGAACTCGAGCAGTGGTTCTGGAAGATCACCGCCTATGCCGAGCGGCTGCTCGACGACATGAGCGAACTGGTGCGGTGGCCGGAGCGCGTCCTGCACATGCAGCAGAACTGGATTGGCAAGTCGGTGGGCGCCGAGATCGAATTCACCGTCAACGGCATCGGCGAACCGCTCCGCGTATTTACGACGCGCGTCGATACGATTTATGGATGCACGGCGGTGTATCTCGCACCCGAGCATCCCATGGTTCAGAAGTTGATTTCCTTTTCCGAGCGGCCCGACCAAATGCGTCGCGAGGTCGACCGGGTAAAGGCGTCCGCGGTCCGGGCCCCGGTCGAGGTAAACCTTGAAAAGCAGGGCGTGGATACCGGCTACACGGCGCGCAATCCGTTCAACGGTGAACACATTCCGATCTGGGTAGCCAACTTCGTGTTGATGGAATATGGCACGGGCGCGGTGATGGCGGTGCCCGCCCACGATCAGAGGGACTTCGAATTCTCAACGGTACACGGGCTGCCCATTCGCACCGTGATTGTGACGGCAGGGACGGAGCTAGCCGCGCCCAACGAGGGCGCCGCGAGCAGCGCCCCCACTCAGGCATATGTTGAGTACGGCAAGCTTGTGAACTCCGGGCCGTACAGTGGCCTGACCTCCGAAGAAGCGATCGAGCGCATGACGCGCGACGCAGAGGCCAAGGGATTCGGCAAGGGAACTGTGCAGTATCGAATCAAGGACTGGGGCATCTCGCGCCAGCGCTACTGGGGCACGCCCATTCCGATCGTTTATTGCGATTCTTGCGGCATCGTTCCCGTTCCCGAGCAGGACCTTCCCGTCCTTCTCCCGCCCGACGTCAAGCTGACGGGTGAGGGACAGTCGCCGCTGGCGCGCGTGCCGGAATTCGTCAACACTCGTTGCCCGAACTGCCGGGGACGCGCGCGCCGCGAGACAGACACGATGGATACGTTCGTCGATTCCTGCTGGTATTTCTATCGCTACACGGGGCCGCACGTCTCGACCGCGCCTATCGATCAGGAAGCGGTGAAGTACTGGTTTCCGGTCGATCAGTATATCGGCGGCATCGAGCACGCGATCCTTCACCTGATTTACATGCGCTTTTTCACCAAAGTGATGAACGACATCGGCTTGGTGGATTTCTCCGAGCCGGTGGCGCGGCTTTTCACCCAGGGGATGGTGATCAAAGAAGGCGTCAAGATGTCAAAGTCGAAAGGCAACGTGGTGGACCCGACGGAAATGTTCGCCCAATACGGCGCCGACACCACCCGTCTGTACACGCTCTTTGCGGCCCCACCGGAGCGGGATTTCGACTGGAGCGACGCTGGAATTGAGGGTGCGTCTCGATTTCTAAACAAAGTTTATCGCCTCATCGCCAAGCACGCCGATTCGCTTCGCGCTGTCGGTGACGCGCAATTTGACAAAACAGCGCTTTCTCCGGAAGAGCGCCGCTTGCTGCGCAAGGCCCACCAAACGCTTCGGCACGTCACCTTGGACATGGAGGGACGCTGGCACTTCAACACCGACGTTTCCATGACCATGGAGCTAGTGAACGAAATGGAGGAATTGGCGGGCTACTTCGCCGAGAATTCGGCCGACCATCGCCGCAGCGTGTTGAAGCAGGCGCTGGAGTTGCTGGTGATGATGCTCTCGCTGTTCGCGCCCCACGTGGCGGACGAGTTCTGGGAGCAGCTCGGCCGCAACGAGCCTTTGCTGCGCACGCCCTGGCCCGCTTATGACGACGATCTTGCCGCCGAGGAAGAACTCGAGATTCCCGTGCAGGTGAATGGCAAACTGCGCGGACGCATCCGTGTGGCTGTGGACGCTCCGGAGGATGAAATTCAACGGCTGGCGCTGGCCGATGAGAAAGTGAAGCAGCACCTCGACAGCAAGCAGGTGGTGAAGGTCATTATCGTCCCGCAGAAACTGGTGAATGTGGTGGCACGATGAAAGTGAGGGCTGGAGGCAAGCATGGACATTGAGAGAACGATGGCTTCTATGACTGAACAGCAGGCGAAGAATGAAGCGGACATCGCCAGGCATAGTGAGACCCTTGACCGCCTCATGCACGGGATCAACGACCTCGTGGAAGCCGAGTGATCGCACAAAGATCGGTTGGACGGTTACGACCGGGCCATCGGTTACCTCGTGCATTGGTCACGCATCCAAAGCGATCGCCACGACGCGTTGGTGCAGGCCGTGGCGGAATCTGAGAAGCGATGGGCGAAGGCTCAAGAGCATTTGGCCGGCGCGATGAGCGATTTGGCCCGTTCTCAGGCCGAAACGGAGAAACGACTCCGCGAATTCATCGCCCACGTGGCGCGAGCCGTGGCCGGCGGAAACGGGCGAAAGCGGCGCCCGCCGAGACCAAGTTGAGTATGAAAGTGACTATCGTTTCGGCAAAGGCGGTGGAGCAGAGGTCGCGCATGAGCAGAAGTGCTAGGATGACGGCAATACAAGAATATACGAGACGGGTGCGCCGACTCGGTCCGCGAATCAAGCGCGCGCTGGCCTCCGCCGGGATTCGGCTAAACGCTGGGCCTACAACGCGAAAGCGATTTTCGAGACGGAGGGAAAGCCTGGCTGAAATTGACAAGGAAATGGACCGCCTTTTGCAATTGGCGGAGTCAGAATTGGAGGAGTGCAAGCGCCTCAGGCGCGTGTCCGCCAAGGCAACGCGACGCGGCAACGTCCTTAATCGCCGCAAACCGAAACCCACGAAGCGCCAAGGCTAACTTCGTCCGCCTCGGTGACTTGTTCGCACTCGAATGGAACAGCCCCGCCCCATTGTTGTCATCGATTTTGGCGCTCAGTACGCCCAGCTCATCGCCAGGCGGGTTCGCGAGTTGCAGGTCTACTCGGTGATCGTGCCCTGTACGATTCCCTACGGCGAATTGGAGGCGATGAAGCCGCAGGCGCTGATTCTTTCCGGCGGTCCTGCGTCGGTTTACGACCCCGGCTCGCCGACCGTGGACGACCGCATCTTCAAGATGGGTCTCCCGATCCTCGGGATTTGTTACGGGCTGCAACTGATGTCCTTCAAACTCGGCGGGCGAGTCGAGCGCGCCGAGCGCCGCGAATACGGATTCGCGCCGCTTCAAATTGACTCGTCGACCGAACTCTTGCGCGGGTTTCCTTCTCCGCTGCGAGTCTGGAACAGTCACGGCGACCACATCGCTCAAGTTCCGCCCGGCTTCACGGTCACCGGCCGCACGGAGAACGCCATTTCCGTGATTGAGAATTCATCCACCAAAATGTATGCGGTGGAATTTCATCCCGAAGTTCACCACACGGACCAAGGCACCGCGATCCTGCGGCGTTTCGTGATGGATATTTGTGGTGTGCAACCCAATTGGTTCCCGCGCTCTTTTATTGATGAAACGGTCGAGCGGGTTCGAGAGCGCGTGGGCGGCGGCCATGCGCTTTGCGCTCTCTCCGGGGGTGTGGATTCGGCCGTCGCGGCCACGCTGGTGGGTCGCGCGATCGGCGACCGCCTGATTTGCGTCTTCGTGAACAACGGGCTGCTGCGCAAGAATGAATTTGAAACGGTCACGGCCGCGCTCCAGCAGCAGGCTCATTTGAACGTCCGCGCCATTGATCGCTCGGCGCGCTTTCTGGATCGCCTTCGCGGCGTCACCGATCCCGAAAAGAAACGGAAGATCATAGGCGAAGAATTTATCCGCGTCTTCGAGGAGGAGGCCCGGAGTCTGGGTGACATTCAGTTCCTGGTGCAGGGAACTCTTTATCCGGACGTTATCGAGTCGGTCTCGGTGAAGGGGCCGGCGGCTACGATCAAGAGCCATCACAACGTGGGCGGGTTGCCCGCCGACCTGAAGCTGAAACTGATCGAGCCGCTGCGCGAACTCTTCAAGGACGAAGTGCGCGTGGTGGGCAGGGCATTGGGCCTCGGCGAAGAGGTCGTGAACCGCCAGCCGTTTCCGGGGCCCGGACTCGCCGTCCGCATTCTGGGTGATGTCACGGAGGAACGTCTTCGGATGGTGCGAGAAGCGGACGCGGTTGTGGTGGAGGAAGTGCGAGCCGCGGGACTCTACACGAAGCTGTGGCAATCCTTCGCGGTTCTACTGCCGGTTTCGAGCGTGGGCGTGATGGGCGATGCGCGCACCTATGCGTTCACGATCGCGGTGCGCGCCGTGGAATCCGAGGACGGCATGACCGCCGATTGGGCCAGACTTCCACCCACGCTGCTCGAGCGAGTGGCGACACGCATAGTGAATGAGGTGAAAGGTGTCAACCGGGTCGTCTTCGACATCACTTCCAAGCCGCCCGGGACCATCGAATGGGAATAAACCAACTCCCTCGGCGATTGCAGGGAACCGTCGACACACCCCCAACCCACGACGCTTGCGAATCGAGAAGAGTTACCGGCTTGCCAGCTTCTGAGCCATGAACAGCAGAAGCTGACGGTCTTTCTCATCGACCTTCGAAAGCAGCTTCCTGACTTTTTCAAAGAAGCGGATTTCCTCTTCGTCCGCTCCCTCAAGAAGCTCTTCGGTCGACCGCCGCTTGCTCAGATTCGGCAACGGAGGAGGTTCTTCTCCCTCGTAAAACAACTGGTACAGAGGAATCTCCAGGGCCGATGCGAGCCGCTCCAAGGTCTCGAGCGAAGGCACGGTATGTCCGTTCTCCACACGAGAAATGTAGCAGCGCAGTAAACCGGTGCGCTTCTCGATGTCGCCCTGTGAAAAATCCTTTGCTTCTCTTAACTGTCTTAATCGTGTTCCGATGACCATGTATGCATCCTCGCACAGTATGATACACCGGTCAATAAATTTTTTTTGACTTTGCGGTAATTATTTTTTTATGGGCATTAGGATGCTTGGGGGGCGCGAGCGCCCGCGTGGGATTTTGTTGCGGGCCATTTCATTCCATGCTATCGACCGCAACAGGGCCGGGGGAGAGCTCCCGAACCCTGGTCTGGCTACTGTCGATGCCGCATTTCATATAAGGTTCGTGACAATGCCACTCGCTCCAAGTGAAGCTCGAGTTTGCTGGCCCGGCGTTCTGGGGTTTGTGATCGGAATCTTTAGTCCGGCGTTCGAGGACGAGCTCGATGGTCAACTCGACATCCGCAGCCTGTAACCCCCAGGAATCCTCACTCGTCCATAGGAGTGAGGCACTGGTATTATGGTAGCTGAATGGAAAGATCGGCTGCCCCCGAGGTTGAGCAGGAAGTCGGCTGGATACACCGCGTTCAGCGCGGCGACCGCGAGGCGTTCGGTCTGCTTATCGAACGCCACCGACACCGGATCTTTTCCATCATCTATCGACTGGTCAGGCGCAGGGACGATGTCGAGGACATCGCGCAGGAAATTTTTGTCAAGGCGTTTCAGGCGATCAGCAACTTTCACTTTGAGTCCTCCTTCGCCACCTGGATCGCCCGCGTAGCCGTGAACCACTGTTACGACTACCTGCGCCGCCAGCGCTCCTCGCGCGTCCACTACTTTTGGGAGATGAGCGAGGAATCGCGGCGCCAACTCGAGACCAGAGCCGAGAGGCAGACGGAAGGGGCTCTGAACGCGGAAGATCAGACGGCCGTTAAGGACTTTGCCGATAAGCTGCTGGCGCGCGCGCCGGCGGACGATCGCGTGGTGCTGGTGCTCAAGGAAATCGAAGACCTCTCGGTGGAGGAGATCGCGGAGATTCTGGAATTAAATGAGAGCACCGTAAAGGTTCGGCTCCATCGGGCGCGTAAGAGAATGCTGTTGGATTCAAAGAAGTGGCGGAAGGGAAAATAACCATGCGCTGCGAAGACATTCTTCGGATGCTGGATGAAATGAGAGTGGAGTCACTCCCCGATCCGGTGCGGGACCACCTTGCCTCCTGTTCTGCCTGCTCGGAAGCATGGAGCGACTGGCGAATGCTTCGCGCCGGATTTCGAGCTATCGCCAACGATGCTCCGCCCGAGGCCCACCTCGGATTTGCCTCGCGCGTGGTGCGGCGGCTCGATAACGCGGCGGATTCGGGTCGGGCTGCGGCAGAGTTCATCGAACGAATTGGTCGGCGCTTCGTCCTGGCAAGCTTGATCCTGGTGATGTTTTTGGTCTTGGGACTGTCGCTGCCAGCCTCGGGACCATTCCGCGGTTCGGCGTTAGACGAACCCTACTGGGCGCAGGCCGAACCGAGCCCTCGCGCCGATGCTTCTCCCGTGGGCTATGAATCTGCAGACTCCACGCCGACCTCAACGACCGGAGGCAACCAGAACCCAAAGTGAGCCGACGCGTTTACGTCTACTTTTTTCTCACATTCCTGCTCGGTATAATCGCTGGCGGCGCGGGCGTGTACCACTGGGCTTTGCACACCGGCCATTGGCACAGCGACTTTGATCAGAAGCGCATCGTTCGGCGAATGGCGGCCGATCTCAAGTTGGATGATTCCCAGGTCCAGCAGATCTCAACCATCCTGGATGATTACTTCAAGAAGCGAAAGGAACTCGATCAGAAACACGCCCCTGAAGTTGATGCTTTGCGCCAGCAGACGCGAAACCAGATCAGGCAACTCCTCAACCCTGAGCAGTTGGCCAAGTTCAACGAGCACGTTCGCAGGACAGATGAGGGGATGAAAAGGGAGCGGACGGAGGGAAACTAGAAGGCAGACACCGTGAAGCGCGGGGACATCACGACCGTCGTGCAGGCGACCGGAACGATCAATCCTTTGACGACGGTTGCGGTGGGGTGTTGAGTTTCGGGCACAGTCCAATACGTCTTTGCCGACTTCAATAGCCGAGTTCACGCTGACCAAGTGCTGGCGCAACTGGACCCGGCAATTTACCAGGCGCAGGTGATTCAGGCGCGCGGCAACCTCGCCAACGCCGAGGCCAATCTGCGGAACCTCGAAGCGAGCATCGCCGCGATGCAGGCGGCGGTCGAGACCAATGAGGCCAACATTGCGCGTTTGAAGGCGGCGGTATACGCTCGTGCTAACGCCCAGCGCGTTGCCAACCTCACCGAAGAAGGGGTCCTTTCGCAAGATCAGAACGACATGATAATGTAAAACTCTTCTCCGCCGTTCTTCGTGTCCGCTCCAGGATTCGACAACCTGCCTCGACGAGCATGGCAAGACTTTTTCCTGCAAGAAACTCCGAGCCGGCGACACCGTGTTCGTGACCGCGAAGCGAGCCGCCGGCGGCATGACCGTCGACGACGTCCACCGCAAATACATGGGCGCGCGATGATGGGGCGGTGGTTCGGTGCTCTGAACGAGGGACTATGCCTAGAACGGAATGTCTTCGTCGGTGATTTCTGAAGGCGGTGGCGGAGGCGGTTCGGCGGGAGGGGAATCGGCCGGAGGTTCGGCGGGTGGGGCGGCGGAAGCGGCAGCGGCTCTGGCTCCGGCGGCCGCGGATTGCTCAGATTCTGCCTTCGAACCCAGCATCTGCATGCGCTGGGCAACAATATCGTAGGCCGTGCGCTTGTTCTTGTCCTGGTCTTCCCACTGGCGGCTCTGGATGCGCCCCTCGATATAAACCAGCTTGCCTTTGGTCAAGTACTCGCCGCAAATCTCGGCCAGTTTCTGCCAAGCCACGATGTTGTGCCATTCCGTCCGCTTCTGGAGCTCGCCATTACGGTCTTTGAAAGACTCATCCGTGGCGAGAGAAAACTTCGCTACCGGTACGCCGCTGGGAGTATATTTCAACTCCGGGTCTTTGCCCAAGCGCCCGATCAGAATGACTTTGTTGACTGTGCCGGCCATAAGAACCTCCACTTCCGATACTGACCACGAACATTCGCGGTTGTAGCGGCGATCTCTGATCGCCGGATGGGGAATCGGTAGCCCGGTGATCGTTCACTCGCTTCTACTCGTTGGCGCGAGCGCGGGCGCTGCCGCCCAACTTTCGAAGCCGCTGTGATGCCAGATCCGCTTCCGGAGTTTTTGGATAACGATGGATCAGTGACCGGAGTTCTCGCACGCCCGCCGACGTTTGGTTCAAGGCCAGCAAGGCATAACCTTTCTTGAGCTGCGCGGCGGGAAGCTTGCTACCGTTTGGGTAGAGCTCGAGACATTTATTGAATTCGTCGACGGCTTGAGAATAGTTCTTCTGGCTGTAATAGCAGTCGCCGACGTAATACTGCGCGGTCGAGGCCAGATCGGTATCGCCGTAATATTTCAAATAGTCCTGAAAAGACTGAATGGCTATATCGTACTGGCCGGCGTTGTAGGCGCTCATGCCGGACTTATACAGACTGTCGGCATCCGGCTTGGCCGGCTGAGGATTCACCGGCGTGCCCCCGCCGGGCGTTGTCTGCCCGGGAGTAGTCGAAGGGGTACTGAGCGTCTGGATGATGTTTTGGGTTTGGGCCAACTGTTCGCTCAGCTTGGCCAGCCGCGCTTTGGTTTCCTCCAGGCTCTCGCTCAGCGCCTGGATCTGGCTAGTCATGGAATCGAACCGTGCATTCGAGGAAGCGAGGCTGGCCTCCGTGGACTTGCGCATCTCCTGAATGTTGACCTTCATCGAATTTACGTTGTCGCTCGCTTGTTCGACCAAGGTCTTCAACACGGCCGTCTGGGTGTCGACGGTCTTCTGGAGGTTCTGTACCGCCTGCTGGAGCGCGTCCAGTTGCTGCATCATTTGCAGCGTCTCTTTGCTGACGCCGTAGGCGGGAAGCGTCGCAAAGACGAATCCGGCGGCCAGGATTATTGCGGTGTGAGCTGTCTTTCTCAATTTTCGGTTTTCCTCACTTCGACAGAGAATAACGTACATGGTCAGTGTACTCTGTGGGCACCGCCCGGGTCAACCGCGGCGCCGGAATGTTGCACGAATGCGGAAGAATGCAGGCTTCGGGGAGAACGCCAAGCGCCTCGACGGCAACAAATCATCGTTCAACCGCAAACGCGCCTTAGGCCGCGAATCCGCGATTCCGAGCAAACGAATGGTATTGTGGCAGCGCGAGGCGGGAATCTGTGCGGATTCCCGTCTCGCACTCTCCAGTTCCAAAGCCGGCCTATTTCAGCTTGAAGTGAACGCGGCGATTCTTCTGCCAGCAGTCCTCGTTGTGGTCAGTACATTGCGGACGATCCTTGCCGTAGGAGACCGTGCTTAGCCGATCCGCCGAAATGCCCAGGTTCACCAGGAAATTCTTGGCTGCCGTGGCACGGCGATCGCCCAGGCCCAGGTTGTACTCCTCGCTTCCTCGCTCGTCGCAATGGCCCTCGATCGTGGCGCTCACATTGGCGAATTCCTTCTGCTTCAGAGTGTTTGCGTCCGCTGTTAAAGCCTCTTGAGCATCGGTACGGACATCGGACTTGTCAAAATCAAAGTACGCGTCCTTCAGCTCCTTTTCCATTTGATCGATGCTCATCACTTCGGCTTGCGGTGGTGGCGGCGGTGGTGGCGGCGGAGGCGGCGGAGTCACGGTCACACGCGCGCTACGAGTGTCTGTTCCTCCCGGTCCCTTGATCGTCAGAACGTAGGTGGTTGAATCGTCCGGAGTGACGCTGGTGGAACCGCTCGCCTGAACCTTGCCTATGCCGGGCTCCAAGTCCAAATCCGTGGCGTTCTCAGACGTCCAACTCAGCGTTGCAGAGTGTCCCTTATCAATCGTAGCAGGCTCCGCCGTCAGGGTTCCCAAAGGCGCGGCTGGGGGTGGCGGTGGAGGGGGTGGCGTCGGTGGTGGTGCTACTGGTTTCTTGTGGCAGCCGCTCAGTAAGAGCGCCAGCATCACCATACTGAGCAGAGCCAGGAAATTACGCTTCTTTGATCCCATGCTGAATCCTCCTTGTGAACGCGAGAAGAGTGTTTATCGTCTTTGATAAATTCCGAGCTTTAGCAGGATGTTGCTCTCTAAAGCGAACCTTATGTTATAAGGCCTGTTTAAGTGCGACATAGAATTAGATACGTCATCAGGAAGTGACACATCCTAACACCGTAAGGCAGGCCAACGCAAATATTTCCTTCTAATTTTTCATTCCTGTGCATCGGTCACCATTGGCTCGGCGCCGGCTTAATTCGACCAACTCGGGTTCCAGTTTTCGCCGCGTTCGGTCAGTTGCTTGGGATTGGTGCCGTCGGCCAGCATGGTCCAGACCTGTTTCGAGCCCGACCGGTTCGACTCGAAAACCAAGTGCCTCCCGTCCGGCGACCAGTAAGGGTGTTCGTTCCGCCCTGCATCGTGCGTCAATTGCACGATCCTGCCGGTCGCAATTTCGATGACGTAGATATCAAACGTGCCCGTGTCTGAGACACGCCAAGAGAACGCGATGAACAGGCCGTTGGGTGACCAGGACGGCGAGCTGGCATCGCCGCCGCCGGTGATCAGGCGCCGGATGTTGGTGCCGTCCGATGACATCACATAAATTTGCGGCGAACCACTGCGGTCCGATACGAAGCCGATTTCGTTCCCGGTCCTGGGGTTCCAAACCGGCGAGATGTCGACGCTTTGCGAAAACGTCAGGCGCTGAAGATTGAAGCCGTTGGTGTCCGAGAGATAAATCTGTGGATCCCCCGTCATGCTGGAGCAAAAGGCCAGCCGCTTGCCATCGGGCGACCAAGCCGGCGTCGTGTTCAGGCCTTTGTAGCGCGGGAAGGGGATTCGCTTGTTGGTTTCCAGCGAAAAAACGAAAATGTCCGGATTGCCCATCACGTAAGTCGTAAACGCGAGCTTTGTGTTGTCCGGCGACCAGCGCGGGGTGAGGGAGAGTGAGCCGTAGCTAGTGATGGGGCGCTGATTGAATCCGTCGTAGTCCATCACCATGATTTCGGTGTGGCCGCTTCGGTTGCTGACGAAGCCGATTTTCGACAACCCAATGCCCGGCACACCTGCCCCCAGCGTCTGGACGATTTCGTTGGCGAAGCGATGAGCGGCCTCGCGCGTCGAGATCTCGTTCATCGTCGCCACGTAGCGCTTGGCCAGAACGGAAGGGCTCGAGGTGCTCGTCAAGTCGAACAGGCGTCCGGTGATCACCAAGTTGCTGTTCACGACCTCCGTCTTGCCAAACACCAACATTCGCGCCGACGCCGGCGGATCGGTCCAGTCCTTGAAGACCACATCGCCCGGCTCCAGGGGAATCTTGAGCGGGAAAAGGCTCTTGCTGACCATGTCGAAGATACCGGCGCTGTCCAAATCGTTTTGTAGAACCTGGTTGAATTCCCCCGTCAAATTGATCAGCGCAGGGTCTGTACCTTGAGGGGGCATCTCCGGGACCGCCAGGCGAATCCTCGGCGCGCCCAGATTGATACCGGTAGCAAACCAGTCCTGGCCTCTGCTTTCCGGAAGGAAAGCGATAAACGCGCTAACTGCTACCGCAAGAACGACAAAGGTTGATTTCCAATGAATGAATTTCATATCGGGGTTCCAATATAAATGATGCGCGCAGCCGGATTCAGAGATGCATCACGTTGCGATGCATCCAACTCTTGCCCCAGCTTCCGCGGGCCTGGCCATTGTGAATCATCGCCGATGAAAATCAAAATAAAAATCGACGGAAACCTTGCTCCCGCAATAGTCCGGCGGGAGCGGTCCGAGCGGATTCGAAGCAAGCACCGCCCGCAGCGCTGAGCGATCCACTTCCGGAATGCCGCTGGACTGGGTAACCTGCACGTTGGTGATCGTGCCGTCGCGCACGATGTCAAACGTCAGATAGACACGCGGCGCCGTCAAGATATTCGGGCTGATGGTCGAAAGCAGCCAGTTGGAACTGATCCGGTTTCGAACCGCGTTGACGTACCATCCGAAGCGCTCGCCAAAATTCCCGTTGCCGAAACTCAGCTCACCCTGGCCCGCCGAATTGCCAAACTGGCCGGTGGTCATTGAAGGCGGCCCGCCCTGGCCGAAGGGCACAGCGTTGGGTGGAGGCTCGATGATCTGTTTCTGAATGCGCTTGTTGACGTTCCTTACTCTTTCGGGCTTCACTTCCTGCTGGAACTTGGGAATCTCGGCGGTTTTCGGCTCGGGCGGCGGAGGTTTCTGCGGCTCGCTCTGATAGAGTCCGGGATTTTGCGTGGCTACGGTATTAAGTGTGGCCAGCACTGGCGCGGGCAAGGGAACCCCAGGCAATGACCGCACTGCACCCACGCGCATGGCACTGTTGCCCCAGCTTCTGCCCCAACCACTGCCCAGGCGCAGCCCGAGATTGGTGTAGGCGAACGCCGCGAGAAAGAGGGATCCGTGAAGGAAGATCGAGAACAACACAGTCCCGCCCAGCGTATCGCGTCGTCCCGGGATTTGAGCAAAAGTTGCAGCGCCCATGATAAAGACAGTGGTTAGTGGCGAGTGGCTAGTGGTAAGTGAAGGAAGAGGACTTTCTTATTCGCACTAGCCACTAACCACCAGCCTCTCGCTACTGCCCTTCAGACTTTTGAATTTCAGGACGCTCCCGCCGTTGACAGCGGCTCAGTCACGATGCTGACGTTCGTCAAGTTGGCCTGCTTGAGCTCGTCCATCACTCTCGCGAACGCGCCGAATGGGACCGCCCTGTCGCAACGAACAAAGATGGGCGTATCGCCGGCGCCCCGAAGCTGATCCAGGACGTACGATCCCAAGCGGTGAATGTTAATCGGATCGTTGCCCACATAAATGGTTTCCCGCTTGTCGATGGTGATCACGACCTTTTCCGCGGAGACTACTTTCACGGTCTTGGTTTTAGGAAGATCAACCTCGATTCCGGATTCGAGGATCGGGGCGGTGAGCATGAAAATGATCAGCAGCACCAATACGACGTCGACAAATGGGGTGACGTTGATTTCTGAAAGGGAAGTGTGAGTCCGGCCTTTAGGAGTCGTGAATGCCATAATCGTAGTCCTTTGTCATTCGTCCTTGGTCCTTTGTCCTTCGGCTCCAAGCGATGGAAGCAAGGCAGGCGCAAAGGACAAATGACAAAGGACCAAGGACGTCCCTCTACGTAAAATATCGTTCCGTCATATTCAGAAATTCGAGTCCAAAATCGTCCATCATCGCTCCGAACTCTTTCACCCGCTGCACGAACTGGTTATAGGCGATCACGGCTGGGATGGCGGCGAAGAGCCCGGCGGCGGTCGTAATCAGAGCCTCCGATATTCCGGGCGCGACGCTGCGCAAGGAAGCTGTGCCGGCGGCGCCGAGGCCAGTGAAGGCATCGATAATGCCCCATACCGTTCCGAACAGTCCCACAAAGGGCGTAATGGCGCCGATGGTGGCCAGCCACGTCAGCCACTGCTCCATACGCGTGAGTTCGGCGGAGGAGGCAATTTGTAGGGCTCGCTCGACGGAATCCAGGCTCCGAATGCGCGGCGTGCCCGGGTTCCCGTCCGCCACCACCTGATTTTCAATCTCGCGGTAGCCGGCCAGAAAGACTTCTACGAGTGGACTCCCTTTGAGGTCCTTGCAGGCGGCCCGGATCTCTGACAACTTTTTCCCTTGGCGAAAAACCCGGAGGAATGCCGCAGAATTCCGGCGGGCCGCTCTGAAACTGCCAAATTTCTTAAGGATGATCGCCCAGGAAAATACAGAGAAAAACAGCAGGAGCAAAAGAACGATCCGGGCAACAAGCTGGGTATTGGCAAGAAGTTGCCAGAGTTCGCCTTGAACTAATATCGCCGGAGTAGCGAGCAATAAACCTCCCTAAATCCTCAACTCAATTCAAACTAGCACACGGCGTTCCATGCCGTCAATGAAATCGGCTGTAGGATCGCCGGGCATGAAGCCGGCGCAATTTGGCATGCGAGGTCGCTCCTTTTCACATGCCACCAACCACCTTTCTGTTGTGCGGCCAGGCGTCGGTCGCGATGTGATAGACTCCCTCGCATAGCGATGCTGCGCGAAATCCACATTCAGAACTACGCGGTGGTGGAGAAGTTGGCGCTGGAGTTCCGGCCGGGGCTCAATTTACTTTCGGGCGAAACCGGGTCGGGCAAGTCGATCCTGGTGGATGCGTTGGGTCTGGCGCTGGGCGGCCGCGCCTCGCCGGACGTGATTCGCACCGGCCAGGATCGCGCCACGGTGACCGCGGTTTTTCGCGTCCATCAGCCGACGGATCGCGGCAAGCGGCGCACATCGTGGCAGGCGTGGTTTGAGGAATACGGGCTGGTGGGCGCCGATGACGATGAGATTATTTTGCGCCGCGAGATTCAGTCGGGCGGCAAGAGCCGCCTGCTGGTGAACGATCAACCAGTGACCGTCGCTGCGGTGAAGTTGCTGGCGCGCGCGCTCGTGGAGGTGCACGGCCAGGGCGAGCACGCCGCGCTGTTCGAGCGCGAGGCGCAGCTTGACCTTCTGGATGACTTCGCCGGCGTGGAGGCCCTGCTCGAAGAGGTCCGCGGGCTTTTTCATCGGCGGCGCGAACTCGAGCGCGAAATGGATGCGCTCAACCAGAACGAACAAGACCGCCTGCGGACGATTGATTTGCTTCGTTTTCAGACTCAGGAATTGGAGCGCGCGCGACTTGAACCCGGCGAAGACGCCCGCCTGGAAGACGAAAAACGCATCCTCGCCAATTTGGAGAAGATTCGAGCGGCAGCCTCGACGGCCTACGGCGAGCTTTACGAGGAGGAAATCTCCGCCACTTCCCGAATCGCCGCCGCGACCCGGTCCCTGGATGAGTTGCGCCGCTACGACGCAGTTTTTGAGCCTCATCTCGAGCCTCTGGCTGGGATGAAAGCGACCCTCGAAGACCTGGCATTCTTCCTGCGCGACTATCTGGGAAAACTGGAAGCGAATCCGCACCGGCTGGAAGAGGTTGAAGACCGCCTGGCGCTGATCGATCGGCTGAAACGAAAATATGGAAAGACGATCGGAGAAATGCTGGAGTACGAGAAACAAACCCAGCAAAGGCTCGCAAGCCTCGAACACGCCGATGAGCGCCGTGCTGACCTCGAACGCGAGCTCGAAAAAGCTGCCAACGATTATCAGAAAGCCGCGCAGGGGCTTTCCGCCAGGCGCCGCGAGGCCGCACGGAAGCTCGAAAAACTGGTGAGGCAAGAGCTGGCCCAATTGGGCATGGAGAAGACTCGCTTTGAGGTGCGCTTTGCGGTGCCTGAGCGTCAAGAAGAGGGCTTGCGGGGCGGCGCAAAAGGCATCGACGAAACCGAATTCCTCATTTCGCCGAATCCCGGTGAAGAACTGCGGGCGCTGGAAAAGATCGCGTCGGGCGGCGAGCTTTCGCGATTCATGCTGGCGCTCAAGACTGTCGTGGGCGGGGCGCGAATGGGAGATTCCAATCGCCGCATGGCACCCACTTTCATCTTCGATGAAGTGGATGCGGGTATCGGCGGCCGAGTGGCCGAGTCGGTTGGGCAGCGGCTGAAACGATTGGCCAGTGACACGCAAGTGCTGTGCGTAACTCACTTGTCTCAGATTGCCTGCTTCGCCGACCATCACTACTACGTGGAGAAGTTCGAGCGCGGCGGGCGGACGGTGACTGAGGTGAGATATCTGGCGAGCGAAAAGGAACGCGCCGCCGAATTGGCACGTATGCTTTCCGGCAGCAAAATCACTGACGCCGTGTTGAAACACGCCGCGGCAATGCTGAAGCAAGCGGGATCCAGTACCTCCGGCCATTTTCCCTGAATCTGACTTTTCGGGCCGAATCCGCTCGCGGTGTAGGCCGTTTGGCGGTCGAACAGCGCAACCACCGGCCGGCCGCTCAGTATTCGCGCGTGGTTACTATGCCCGGCTGCGGCACGGGATATCTTCCGTTGGCATCGGCAATGAGTGGAGCCGGGGAATCCATTGTGAACTTGTCTACGCCCGGCGCCATTTCGTGCTCGCATTGCAGCATTTGGTCAAACGTGATTTCCCGGCCGGTGTGGGCAGCCATGCGGCCCATGCTCGACACGAGGCTCGCTTCCACCCCGCGTTGAACCTCGTTGTAGGGCGTGTCGTCTCGAATGGCATCCAACAAGTCGTTCCATTCGTTTTGATAGGGATCCTGCTCCTCCGGGTTCACCGCAGATTCCCAAATCATGTTTGCGGTCGTCATCTGACCCTTAAATAGGCTGGAGGGTTGCCCGCAATCACCGTGCTTAGAAGCGATCCCCATTCCTTTGGTGCCGTGCAGGTAGCTGGCATAGATCTCCTCGCATCCCGCTATGGTCCGCCCGTCGAAAAAAAACTTCGTGCCATCGGCATACGTATATTCCACCGAGTACGTATCGAAATTCTGATCCACGTACGTGACTCCTTCGGGACTCTGGCGGTAGTGGCGGCCGCCCAGCGCCTGGGCCTTGACCGGCCACGCGTTTTTCATCCATCCGAGATGATCGACGATGTGGATATAAAAGTCGTTGAAGCAGCCGCCGCTGGCCCAGATGAAGCTGTGGAAGCGCTGCACCTGGTAGAGTAGATCGCTGATCCCGGCAGGTTTGGGAAGCGAGGAGAAATATCCGCCGGGCCCATGCATCCGGTAACCCCGTTGGAGGATGATCTGGCCGATCTCGCCGTCATGGACACGCTTGGCCAGTTCCTGGAGCGCCCGGCTGTGACGCGACATCAATCCCACCCCTACCTTGAGGTTCTTGGCGGAGGCGTCTTGCGCGAGGCTGAGCATGCGTTTGCTGGTTGGGCCGTCGACAGTGACCGGCTTCTCCATGAAAACATTGAGGCCCTTCTCGATGGCGTAGGTGAAATGCACCCAGCGAAACGCCGGTGGCGTGGCGAAAATGGCGATATCACCCGGCTTCAAACAATCCATCGCTTTCTCGTAGGCGTCGAAGCCGATGAACTGGCGATCCGGCGGAACGTCCACCTGGCTGGCGAACTTCTGCTGCAAATTGTTCAGGTCTTTACCGAGCCGCTCCGGGAACAGGTCCGCCATGGCGACCAGCTTGATAGGACCGCGCTTGACGGATAGCGCGTTCGCCGCTGCGCCGCCGCCGCGCCCGCCGCAGCCGATCAGGGCGACTTGGATCAGGTCGCTGCCGGCAGCATGGACAGGGGGAATGGCAACGTTGGCCAAAGCCGAAACCGCAGCCAATTTGCCGGTGTTTTTAATGAATTCACGGCGGGTAGTCGAGGCTTGAATGGAAGAGTTCATCGCTGTGCAATCCCTCCGAAACGTGTGGTCGCCTTTTCGCTGGCTGGCAGAAGGCATCCGTGGCGCGCGGTACGCAATTCTAGCGCTAGTGTAGTGCGTCCAACGCTTCTTTACATTTGGCGACCTTCGTCAGGATGCGTTCGACCGAGGCGCTCCAGACGAAGACTCGCGGGTTTTGGTTATGACTGCTGATGTAATCGCCAATGGCCTGG
>Ga0208457_1000163_pt1 | contig 85335 bp, 69 predicted proteins | sample June2015DPH_10_1_FD_185513 | JGI IMG/M metagenome (GOLD analysis project Ga0208457, IMG submission 185513) | Peatland microbial communities from SPRUCE experiment site at the Marcell Experimental Forest, Minnesota, USA - June2015DPH_10_150... | ecosystem: Environmental > Terrestrial > Soil >... | reverse complement strand
CTGCGCCTGTCGCCCAATGATCCCGCTGCCCAGCAAGCGCTGGCCGCGGCGCTCCGGCAAGCCAAAGACCAGTGAAAAAAAGCCCAGGCACTTGTCACATGACCGGTCACAGGTTGCGCAGCGCATGGCTGGCGGCTGGAACCTCGGTTCCGGGCGGTCCAAACGCGCGGGAGCCGCAGCGCTGCATCCCAGGCGGAGCCGCGTCGAATTCCTGCCGGTTCATTCCCGTCATCGTCAGATATGATGTTTTCGTCATGGCGATCGCAGGATACCATCTTCTATCAGGGCCAACGAACAACTGTCCGTCCTTTCCGGCTTGCCCAAAATATTTCCCGCTATCTACCCAATAAGTGGATTCGGGGGGCCTTGGTGAGCTGGCCGCGAATTTGGGATTCACAGATTCAGCCATCCGCCAAGCTCCGGGTGCTGTTGGAGCGCATTTTGCGACGCAGAAGAACGAAGGCAGTAAAGTAAAGCGCAAGGGCCAAAAATGCCGTCGATCTCAAGCCGCCGAGCATGGAGCAGTACTCAAGACAGCCACCCACCACGGCACCGAGCAAATTGGCTCCAAGAGAAGCCGCCGGGTGACGTGAGCGAGCCAACAGGATGGGCACGATGATCCCGGCCACGCCTACCGGCAGACCAGTCAGGAGGCCAGCGGCAACCCCCCGGAGCGGCAGCGACAACGTCTGCAGCCAGTGGGTCGGAAACAAACTCAACAATGCCACTGCAGCAAACAAGCCCCAGAACCACGGCAACGGCTCGTGCCATTGCCACCGCAGCACGGCGAGGTTACCGATCAAGACCATGATGAGGATGCCGCTGAATATGGCGGCGTTGACCACCCATGTGGAACCAAACAGCAGCGACATGCTTGTCACTCCTCGGGTTTCGATCAACAGGAAGGCCGCCCCCATGACAAACAGAGGCTGATCAAAAGTGGTATCCTTTGCGCCCAGATCAAAGGCCGGTCGGATTGTCACAATTGCGAGCGCCAAAACCGCGCCCAGCATCGTCAAGTAACCCCACGGAACAATGTGTGGTCGTACATATAGAAACGGCCAATCGTCACTCGTCGTCAAAGTCTGATCGACCCCCGCTTCCGGGGAGATTTGTATTGCATTTGCCAGTTCGCGCGGATCAAGCCGGGTCTCCTCGCGTGGGACCAAAAAGGTCACGGCGCCAACCATTCCTTCCCAGCAAAATGAGAGGGGCTGCCGCCCGGTGGCCTTGGCGATTGTCCAGTAGAGCCGTTCGTAAAACCACTCGCCAGCGTTGCACCCCATCGCCAACGATAGGTGCCCCCCGTCCGACACATGCTGCCACGCCGCGCGAATCCCTTCCTCCGTATAAACGAAGTTGTCGAGGCGCAGTGTAGACATGGCGGAACTCATGGCATGTGAGTCCAGGAACCCGTAGCAGACGATGTCGTATTTCGTCCCACGCTCCTTTTCAAAAAAGGCGCGGGCGTCATCCACAACGACTCGGACATTGGGGTTTGAGTAAGGTTGCTCTGGCTCTTGCGTCCGGCCAATTGCAATGATCGAACCGTCGATGTCCACGCCGGTCACGCTTTGGTAGCCGTTTCTTATTGCCGCCTGAACATCGTTACCCGTGCCAGCGCCGACAATCAATGCAGACCGACGCTTTTGATTGACTGCAAAAGGCAGGTCATAAAGCCGACGCAGCCTCCAAAGGACATTATCCTTGGTGCGGCCCCACAACTCGTCGTCCGACAGGTTGAGTAATTGCTGATGGAAGTCGCGATTGACCTCGATAAACCGCGCAGAAGACAGCGTGCTCCCCGTTTGCACGGTTTGATTGAACACATCGATACGGTTGTAGGGGGAAAAAACCGCGTCCCGGGCCGAATATTGTCCCAAGCCCACGATGGCAGCCGCTGCAGCAAGTGCCCGCAAGCTGCGAGTCAGCCAAACCAATGGCAGGCATCCTAGCGCCAGCCAGACCGCAGGCCCGGTGTGCAGCCAGGCCGCTACCGTGAAAAGCAGCACGCCGATCAGCGATCCCGTCAAATCAGCGGCATAGGACCGCAGGGTTGGCAAACGAGGAAACAAATATCCGAGCGGCGCACCGCAACCGACGAAAACAGCGACAATCCCGCAGAACAATAGAAGGAAAAGAAGCAGGTTGCGGGCAAATACCACTGGACTGGCGTGCACCAGTCCCCCTCCCCACAGTGCGATGCTATGGTCGGGAAATTGCATATGCACTAGCCCGACCCGGGCAGAAAATGCCAGTGGTAATGCTAAAGCTAACAGGCTGGGTAACGCGAGGTGCACCAATCCGGGATAGCGCCGCCCAAGTGCGACCCCCAAGCCCATGCCTAGAAACGCCCCGATCAAGACGAGGTTGTTGAAATAGGCGAACATTCGCACCTGCGAGGACGTCCATCGGATAATCGCGAGTTCCAGCGTCAGGATTCCGAAGGTCGCCAACCCAATCAGCAATGATGTCGGCTCACGCCTTTCTGCCCAACGTGTCTCCCGTAAGAGGTGTCTGGCGGGCATGTGAAATCGCGAACTATTCCAACGTCCTTGGAATCAAGGTCAAGCAGGCGTTAGCCGCGGTAGTGTCCCCGCCTACGGGCGAACCGGCACGAAAAGCCAAAAACGGAAAACCCAAGATTCGGAAACCGAACCCCAAAAACCAGACAAAAACCCCTTCCTGTAAAGGCGGAGAACAGCAAAACGGGTCAGGTAGCATGAAAGGTGGTCGGTGCAGCCGTGCCCGTGGCGGTTAGACTGACCGCCCTATGCTCTACACCGCGATTGATTATCACAAACGTTATTCGGTGGCGTGCACGATGGACGCCACCGGCGCGCGGGTGAAGGAAGCCCGCATCGACGACAACGAACCCGCGGCGTTCGCCGCCTACTTTCAGAGCTTGCCGGACCAAAGCCAGGTGGTGATGGAAGCCTGCTGGAACTGGGGCTGGCTCTACGACGAACTCGGCGAGATTAGTGGCGTCGAGACCGTGGTGCTGGCGCACCCGTTCAAGACCCGGCTGATCGCCGACGCGCAGATCAAGACCGACCGGCTCGATGCCCGCGCCCTCGCCACGCTGCTGCGCGGCAACCTCGTGGCCAAGGTGCACGCGCCCAGCCCGCTGACCCGCGCGCGCAAGCACGTCATCCGCCAGCGGATGTTCCTGGTGCAGCTGCGCACCATGGTGCGCAATCGCGTGCACACCGTGGTCGCCCGCCAGCGAGGGATCGACCGGCCCGTCTTCAGCGATCAGTTCGGCAAGAAGGGCCTGCACTGGCTGCGCACCGTCGCGTTGCCCGCGCCGGACGACGCGCTCCTGCGCCAGGATCTCCAAGCCCTCGAACAACTCGGAGTGCTGATCAAGGAACTGGAGCAACGTCTGCTGGCCGACAACGCCAACGACGCCGCGGTCCGCCACCTGCAGTCGCTGCCCGGCGTCGGCCCCATCCTGGCCGCCGTAATGGCAGCGGAGATCGATGGCATCAACCGCTTCCCGCGAGCAGACAAGCTCTGTGCCTACGCCGGGCTGGCGCCCACGACCTACGCCTCCGGCGGACATGTGCATCACGGCCGCATGCTGCCCTTTGCCAACCGCTGGCTGAAGTGGGCCTTCATTGAGGCGGCCTGGGTGGCCGTCGGCTGTTCCCCTTACTTCGGCACGCTCTACCGTCGGCACCGTGCCCGCGGCAAGAAGGCCAACACGGCCATTACCATCATCGCCCGGCGGATGTGCCGCATCGCCTGGCAGCTCCTGCACGAAGGACGTTACTTCACACCCGTTCCGCCCAAACTCACTTTGTCCCCGGTTGCTCCGCTTTAAGACTGACGAGCCCTCTGGGCTGCGTCTTGGGTCAGTGTGGAGAGCCGGGGATCTGATTAATATCCTGTGTTCGGGGGCTGCCACGCCCGCCACTCAGAGAAGGGTGATCCCGCTTCGTCCGCGCCGCTCCTCCGTCTAATCATGACTTGACGACGATCTTTCAGAGAAGGTTTTAAGTTTTTCAGTTGACGCTCCGCGCGACACTTCAGGCTGCCGCGCATAGCACGTGCTGGCCAGCAGAATGGCGAGCTGCCCGTGGGCGTTGTGGGTGTAGGTGACCGTCCGCCGTGCGGCAAAAAAGCGAAGGCCCGCCGATGCCGGCGGGCCTTGATCGGTGGAAAATCCGGAGGCGGCCGCTACGCGGTCTTGGGCAGGAGCACGCCGAGTTCGACGGCGTGCGGATGCTTGCGCTTGACCTTGTAGAGGCGGGCGCGCCGGCGCAGCATGCGGTCGAGTTTGTCCACGAGCAGATCGACCGATTTGTGGCACTCGTCGGACGCCACGCTGCAATTCATGTCGGGGCCGTGGATGGCGATGTGCCCCTTTGCAGTGAAGGGATGGGTCACATCATTTTTCCCGTCGTACTCGAGCTCGACCCTAATCCGAACGATGCGCTCCTCATGGCGAAACAGCCGCCCGACCTTCTCGTTCACGCAGGATTTGAGCGAGGGGGTCAGGTCGAGATGAATGCCAGAGACGATCACTTCGTGATTATTGGCTGCACGGTTCATGATTGTGGTTCCTTTGTGGTTGACTGACAAAAGACGGCCAGCCGCCTGAATCCCTGCCATGCCGATCTCCTGCCACTTTCTCCCAACGTTCGGCACTGTCATCGCAGCGGGCGGATCTTCCGATATTGGGAAATCGTTCATCGAACTGGGCGGAAATCTGCATCCGAAGTCTTCCTTTTTCAATCTTAGCCGACGCAATCTGGGTCAGCCTTTAGCGCAGCTTAAGCTGCGCCGGACGGCTGGCGGCCCCGGCCGTCCCGCCCACCTCGAACAACCGCCCGAGCAGGTATTAGGTTTAATACGGAACAAGGTTCAGCCGGGCTGGCGGCCGCCCGACTGCAGCAACGGCAATGGGAGCGGCGGACGATTTGGCGCGCACAACCCCGATCGCGCCGGCTTGCCATGAGCGTGCAGATCGGCGCCTCGGCGCCCCTGATCAATCCGGACGATTTTCGTTCGTGGATCCTGTTCGAGGACGAGCGCCTGCTCGTCGTCAACAAGCCCGGGTTCATCGTCTGCCATCCGTCCAAGCACGGACCCTGGTCGAGTCTCATCGGCGCGGCGCGCGAATATCTCGGATTGCCGACCCTGCACCTCGTGTTCCGGCTCGACCGCGAAACCAGCGGGGTGGTGGTGCTGGCCAAGGACAGCGCCACCGCCGGCCGGTTGCAGAAGGCGATGCAGCAGCGGCGGGTGGGCAAAATGTATCTGGCCATCCTCGCGGGGCGGATGGCTGGAGCGGTGACCGTGGACCAGCCGCTCGGCCCCGATCTGGAGAGCTGCGTTACCGTGCGTTCGAAGGTCGTGGCGGCGGGCTCGCCCGGTGCGCAGACCGCCGTGACGCATTTTGAACCGCTGGCCAGCGGCGGCGGCTTCACGCTGGTCCGCGTGCGGACCGAAACCGGCCGCAAGCACCAGATACGCGCGCACGCCCTCTGGCTCGGACACACGGTGGTGGGCGACAAGCTCTACGGTCCCGACGAGAGGCTCTATCTTGAATTTGCGCAGCACGGCTGGACCGAGCGCCACGCCGCGCTGCTGCCGCTGCCCCGCCAGGCGCTGCACTGCGCCGAGATCGACCTGCGCCCGGCGCACGAGCCGCAGGTCTTCCGCGCGCCGCTGGCGGAGGAGTTGAAGAATTTCTGCCGCGAGCGGCTGGGGGTGAACCCGGAAGACCTTTAGGTGGAGCAATCCTGTCGGAAGGTCGCTTGCGACCGATAATCGCCCGCAAGCGGGCTTCCTACGAGAGATAATCGCCGCATCCGTCTTCGCCAGCGCTCCGGCGAGACAAGGGCGGGCTTCCTACGAGAGTCGCGCTACCGCATGATCAGCTTCAGGAACTCGTCGTTGGTCTTCGTCTTCGAGAGGCGGCCGATCATGGTCTCGGCGGCCTCCTCGATCTTGAGGGGCACGAGCGCGCGGCGGAAGAAGTGAATGCCTTCGAGGCGCTTGGCGTCGAGCAGGAGCTCCTCCTTGCGGGTGCCGGAGGAGTTGATGTTGATCGCCGGCCAGATGCGCATTTCGGCACACTTGCGGTCGAGCACCATCTCCATGTTGCCGGTGCCCTTGAACTCCTGGAAGATCACCTCGTCCATGCGGCTGCCGGTGTCGACGAGGATCGAGGCGATGATGGTGAGCGAGCCGGCCTCCTCGGTTTTGCGGGCCGCGGCGAACAACTGGCGCGGCTTCTCCAGCGCCCGCACGTCGAGGCCGCCGGAGCCGGTGCGGCCGGAGTTGCGCTGGGTGTTGTGCGCCCGGGCGAGGCGGGTGAGCGAGTCGAGCAGCAGCACGACGTCCCGGCCGACTTCGACCAGGCGCTTGGCGCGCTCGATGCAGAGATCGGCGATGCGCAGGTGGTTTTCGACGTTTTCGTCGTTCGACGAGGCCCAGACCTCGGCGGGCACACTGCGTTTGAAGTCGGTGACTTCCTCGGGGCGCTCGTCGACGAGCAGGATCATCACATGGCACTCGGGGTGGTTTTCCAGCACGCCGAGCGCGATGTCGCGGAGCAGGATGGTCTTGCCGGCGCGGGGCGGGGAGACGATCAGACCGCGCGTGCCTTTGCCGATGGGGCAGAAGAGGTCCATCGCGCGCGTCGTCATGCGATGATCCTTCATCTCGAGCTTGAGCTGCTGGTTGGGTGTGATGGTGGTCACCTGCGTGAAGTCGGGCAGGCGGCGGCGCGCATCGATGTCGAGCCCGTCCACCTTCTCGATGAAACGGACCTTCGGATTGGGGAAGCGGTCGTCCGGCGTGGCCGTGGCGGTGATGACGCTGCCGGATTTCAGCTTGAAGCGGCGGATCAGCTCGCGCGGCACGAACGGATCGGCGGGGCGGCGTTTGCCGCTGCGGGTGACGTCGATCAGGGTGCCGGCCTTGTTGCTGTCGAGGTCGAGAATGCCCTCCACGCGCAGCACATTGTCGGGAAGCGTGCCGCCAAGGGCGGGCACCTCCGGGGCGGCCGCGGCGGGCGGCGGGGGATTGTTTTCCATACAGACAGGTGTTCTGAAAAAAACCTCCGTCTACTTGAGACCAAGCTAACCTTGGGTTGCGTAAGGAACATGCCGACGTTCCGAACCCTCAACTCAGGTTACTTGTGACCGATTCAACGATTACCTCAGTTTCTCGTGAGAGCAGGATCTTCAAGCCCTCGGCCGAGTTCAAAGGCCAAGCAAACCTAGGAAGTTTCGCCACTTACCGTAGGCTCTATGCGGAGTCTGTCAACGCTCCAGAAAAATTCTGGGCCCGGCAGGCGAAGGAACACCTGCTGTGGCGGAAGCCCTTCAAATCGGTCCTGCAATGGAAACTGCCGCATTCCAAGTGGTTCTCCGGAGGTTACTTAAATCTCTCCGAGAACTGCCTCGACCGGCACCTCGGCACGCATCGCGAGAACAAGGCCGCCATTATTTTCGAAGGCGAACCCGGTGACATCCGCACTCTCACGTACCGGCAGCTGCATCGCGAGGTCTGCAAGTTTGCCAATGTGCTCGAATCGCTCGGCCTGAAGAAAGGCGACCGTGCCGCCATTTACATGCCGATGGTGCCCGAGGCGGCCGTGGCGATGCTGGCGTGTGCAAGGCTGGGCGTCGTGCATACCGTCATTTTTGGCGGATTCAGCTCCGAGGCCATCAAGGATCGCGTCAACGACTGCCAGGCGCGGCTGATCATCACCGCCGACGGCGGCTGGCGCCGCGGCCGCATCATCGAGCTCAAGGCCAGCGTCGATCGCGCCCTCCCGAACACGCCCAGCGTCGAGCACGTCATCGTGCTCAAACGCAGCGGCAACGAGATCGCCATGACCGCGGGCCGCGACCTCTGGTGGCACGACCTCATGGCCCGCGCCTCCGACCTGCACAAGGCCCGGGCCCACGAATCCGAGACGCCGCTCTTCATCCTCTATACCAGCGGATCCACCGGCAAACCCAAGGGCGTGCTCCACACGACCGCCGGCTATCTGCTCGGCGTCACGCTGACGACCAAATACGTCTTCGATCTCAAGGATCCGGATATTTACTGGTGCACCGCCGACATCGGCTGGGTCACGGGACACAGCTACGTCGTCTACGGCCCGCTCGCCTGCGGCGCCACCGTGTTCATGTACGAGGGCGCGCCAAACCACCCGGAGCCCGATCGCTTCTGGGACATCATCGACCGCCACGGGATCACGATCTTCTACACCGCGCCCACGGCCATCCGCGCCTTCATGCGCTGGGGTGACGATTACGTGAACCGGCACCACCTGCGCTCGCTGCGCCTGCTCGGCACGGTCGGCGAACCCATCAATCCCGAGGCCTGGATGTGGTATCAACGCACCATCGGCAAAAAACGCTGTCCGATCGTCGACACGTGGTGGCAGACCGAAACCGGCGCCATCATGGTCACGCCGCTCCCCGGCGTCACGTCCACCAAGCCCGGCTCGGCCACGCTGCCGTTCTTCGGCGTCGTGCCCAAGGTGGTGGACGAGGCGGGCCACGAGGTGCCGCGCAACACCGGCGGCCGGTTCGTCCTCACGCGCCCGTGGCCGTCCATGTTGCGCACGCTCTGGGGCGACGACGATCGTTTCAAGCGCCAGTATTGGAGCGAGCTTCCCGGCATGTATTTCACCGGCGACGGCGCGCGGCAGGACGAGGACGGCTACTTCTGGATCGTCGGTCGCATCGACGACGTGCTCAATGTCGCCGGCCACCGCATCGGCACGGCCGAGGTGGAGAGTGCGCTCGTCTCGCATCATGCCGTTGCCGAGGCCGCGGTGGTGGGCCGGCCCGATGATCTCAAGGGCCAGGCGCTGGTGGCGTTCGTCACGCTCAAGGCGGGCATCCAGCCCGGCGACGCGCTCAAGGAGGAACTGCGCCACCATGTTGCCAAGGAGATCGGCTCGCTGGCCAAGCCCGACATCATCCGTTTTGCCGCGGGCCTGCCCAAGACCCGCTCGGGCAAAATCATGCGCCGCATCCTCAAGGAAATCGCCGCCGGCGGGGACGTGAAGGGCGACACCACCACGCTCGAGGACTTCTCTGTCGTCACCTCGCTGCAGCAGCAGGAGGAATAAGGGTGGGGGAAGGCACGTGCCGGGGCGGAGACGGATGGATCGCTCCGGCTCTTATGTTTCGGGCGGCAGGCTTCAGGATCGCGCTCACCTGAGCGCCGGTGTCTGCAGGCAGTCGATCGACGGCACGAAGCCGGGGTTATGCCATGAAGAGAATATTTCCTGATTTTTAATTTGAAGTGCGCACATCTTTGTCGCTTCATCCCGGCATCCCCCTATGCATCCGTCTCCCCGCCGGTCCGCGGCAGGCGGCGCCGCCTGCGTCCACCCGGCCTTCACGCTCGTCGAGCTGCTCGCGGTTGTCGCCGTTATTGCCATCCTCACCGGCATCCTGGTTCCGACGCTGGGTGCGGCGCGGACGTCCGCGCTCAAAGCGAGGACCCGGGTGCAGTTCAGCCAATGGGCCGCGGCCTTTGAGCAGTTCCGGCAGGAATACGGCTACTATCCCGTGGTCGGCACCGATGGAAAACTCGCGACCGCGGCGGATACGCTGAAATTCATCCGCACGCTGAGCGGCCGCAACCCTGATGGCTCCGCGGTTGCCGATCCCGCCGACCTCAACGGCAATCTCAAGCGGATTTCCTTCTGCGCCTTTGCCGGGACGGATTTCCTCGATCCCGACCGGCCGGGGGACGGCGTGGACTACCGTGGCAACGAACTGCTGTGTGACGCCTTCGGCAGCACCGAAATTGGCGTACTCGTGGACCGCAATGGCGACGGATTCATCAAGCCGGCCGACGATGGTCCCGTGGCGGCGGTGCGCGGCGCAGCAGGTGCCGCAAGGTTCGCTCCCGATGCAGCCGATCTGCCCGCTGCAGGGGTCCGCGCCGGCGCGCTGTTCTACTCCGCCGGCCGTGGGGCGAATCCGACCGACATGATCCTTAGTTGGAAGTGAACAATTACCTCACGCCATGAGCGCAAAGGACGCGAAGGTTTTGGTTGGGACCGGCAACAACAAGAAAGACGCGAACGACGATGAATGAGAACGATCTCTCCAAGGTAATATTGGATGCAGCGTTCCGCATCCACACCAAGCTGGGGCCAGGACTGCTGGAATCGTTCTACGAGGCGGTGCTGGCCTATGAACTGAACAAACGAGGTGTTGCGGTGCGACGGCAGGTGCCGATTCCCATCCGCTATGAAGAACTGGTGTTTGAGGAGGGTTTCCGTGCGGACTTGCTGGTCGAGGACAAGGTGATCGTGGAGCTGAAGTCAGTGGAGCAGTTCGCGCCGGTTCACGGTAAGCAGGTGCTCACTCAACTGCGCTTGAGCGGCCGTCGACTCGGCCTGCTGATCAATTTTGGCGAAATCCATCTCAAAAACGGCATCGAGAGGGTTGCCAATGGCATGCCCGACGAGGAGTGCGGCCGACAAGCTCACACAAAGGACGCCACGGAGAACCGTGGGGCACAAGGAAGAACAAAGCAGCCTTGGATTTCTTGGCGACCTCTGCGCCCGTGGCGTGAGGCAAAAAAATGATGCCGCATGACCAGTTCATATCCTCGGAACAGAAAACCGTGCCTGCGTTCACGCTGATCGAGCTGCTCGCCGTCGTCGCGCTCATCGCGGTTCTTGCGAGCGTGATGGGACTGGCCCTGCGTCATCCCGGGGAGGCGGTGGTGCTGCAAGCCGCGCAAGGCACCCTCGCCAGTCTGTGCAATGCCACGCGCGGCCGGGCGGCGCTCACGCGGCAGAATGCCCGCCTCGTGATCGCCGCCGACCCGGCCGACTCCGAATGTCATCTCCGATATCTGCAGATCGTGCATGAGGAGGCGAACGGTTCCGGTCAGTGGCGGGCGGAGGGAGGCGGGGTGTATCTGCCCCGTGGCGTTTACGTCGTGCCGTCGACGGCAGCGGCCGTGCCGGGTAATCCGACCTGGCCCGCCTCGCGCCGGTCCACCGCGCTCTCGTCCGCTGCGCAAGTCATGACGATCAACGGCGTCGCGGCCGGCTCGTTCTATTACGTGCAATTCACTTCCCGTGGCACCACGGGCGGCGGCAACCTCGTGCTGACCATGGGGCGCACCACCTCCAGCGCTTCCGGCGTGGCGCTCGAGTTCGACAATCCCGACAACTTGCGCGGCGTGCTCCTGCGCTCCTCCGGGGTGCTCACGCTCCTCAACGATGCTAGGGCGTTTGCACCATGAAAACGAAGCCGACTGATTCCGGGGCGTTCACACTGATCGAGGTGATCGCCGCCATCGGCATTCTGGCGGTGACGTTGGTCGCGATGTTCGGACTGCTGGCAGCGACCGCGCGCCCGGCGGGCGAGAGCATCGACATCCGCGTGGCCGCACGTCTCGGCGAAAATATCCAGGACGAGCTGGAGCGCCTCAAGGCCGGCTTGGGATTGGCCGGGCTGGCGGCGATGGTTCCGACGGGAGGCTCCACCACACCGCTGCAGCTCGTTGCCACGCGTGACGGCCGGCGCGTCCTGCGCGCCGACGGCGCAGCCCCGGCCGCCGGTCATGCCCTCAACGATCCGGTGCAGCCGGGCATCGCGAACCGCGACCGCTATTACCTTGCCGAGGTGACGCAACAGCTCGATCTGCCGTATGCGTCCGGCGCCGGATTCCTCGCGGTCAGCGTGCGGGTGACGTGGCCATACCGGCTGCCCATGGGACCTCCGACGCCGGAAGTCACGGCCGTCGATGCCGATCCGGCCCGCGAGGTCCCCGCGAACGAACGATACTGGTCCGTCTTCAATTTCGCCCTCCGACCTTGAACCTTCCTCAATCCCTCACGCCACGGCGCGAAGACGCAGGTTTCACGCTCTTGGAGCTTTTGGTTGCCGCGGTCCTCACCGCTCTGCTGGCGGCGGTCGTGCTGGCGGTAGTGTCTGCAGTAATGAATCACTGGAACCGATCGGCGGGCCGGCTCGGTGCAATGGCGCAGGCCCAGCTTGCGCTTGACCAGCTCGCGCAGGACCTCGAGGGCGCAATCTTTCGTGCCGATGGCAACGTGTGGCTCGCCGTCACCGTGTTGCCTGACACCGGTCTTTCAGGCCAGTGGAAGACCGCCGCTGTCACCGCGCAGGGCAAGCCCGGCAACACGCATCCGCGCACGCTCAATCTGGCCGCGCCGTCGCTGGAGGAGGCGCGCTTTGGGGTGGCGGGTGTCTGGCTGCGGTTCTTCACCACGAAGCCGGATACCAACACGAGTGCAGCCGACCTCTCAGCGCCCGTGGCCGTCGGCTACCAGATCATCCGGCAGAACGTGACTTCGAGTCCGACGTCCGAGCAGCGCTACCTGCTCTTCCGCGCGGAAGTGCGCCGCATGCGCACCACCGGCGGCTCGCCCGGCACGTTTGAGGCGGGCTACAACCTTGATCCGGCGGCGACACCCGCGACACCGTACATGACACCCAGTGGTACGGCCGGCGATCCGGGCAATCTGCTCCGTCCGCCATTGGGTGCAGCGCTGGCCGACAATGTCATTGATTTCAGCGTGCGACTTTATCGGCGCGAAGGCGGGGACCTGCGGCTTATCTTTCCGGCCCGGCCGGCGGCCCGTGACACTTCGCCGGTGAACGGTGTGCTCTCGAATGCCGCGCCGCCCGCCATGGAGACACAACACCTTGCGAGCGGTACCACGCCCAACGCCAGCGACTACTATCGCCACGCGTTTCCCGACGTCGCCGAGGTCATGATCCGCGTGCTTACCGACGAAGGCGCCCGATTAATTGCCGCCTTCGAAGCTGGCCGCCTGCAACCGCCCGCCGGCGTGACCACTGCCGATTACTGGTGGACCTTGGCCGAGGCCCACTCGCAGGTTGTCATCCGGCGCATTGCCATCCTGGCCCGGCCGATATGAGGAGACGCGCTACCGTCCTTGGCGGATGGCCGTCGCTTTCTGGAAATGAATCAGGTCGGAGCCGCTTATCGATGGCGGGCCGTCCATCGTGCCGCTCCCATGAGAACCAGCGTAACGACAAACCACGCCTCCATCATTCCGCCGCCGCCGCCACCGCCGCCACCGCTGCTGGGAGGCGGGGTGACCGCGGTGACGGTCAACGTCGCCTGATTGCTCGTCACGCTGCCAACCACATTGGTGACGGTGACCGTGTAATTGCCGGCGTTGGTCGTCTGCGCGCTTGACAGGCTGTACATGCTGCTGGTGGCGCCACCGATAGCTGTGCCGTTGAAATACCATTGGTAGGTCGGCGCCGGCACGCCTGTGGCCGTTACCGTGAATGAGACACTCGCTCCGGCCGCCACCGTCTGGCTCTGCGGCTGGGTCGTGATTTGCGGCAGGGTGACCACCATTCCCTTGCGGATGGTGTGGTTGTTGGTATCGGCCACGTAGACATTGCCCGATCCGTCAATGGCCACGCCGGTGGGATAGAACAACCGCGCCGCGCTGCCGACGCCGTCGGTGCTGCCACTGGATCCGGCCAGACCCGCCACCGTGCCGACCAGACCGGCTGGGGTGACCTTCCGGATCGTGTGGTTGTCGGTGTCGGCCACGTAAAGGTTGCCCGCACTGTCGACGGCCAGATCGGAGGGATATTGGAATTGCGCCACGCTGCCGGCCCCGTCGCCGCCGCCGCTGGTTCCAGCCAGGCCGGCCAGGGTGGTGACCATGCCGGCCGGCGTGATCTTGCGGATGGTGTGATTGTCCGTGTCCGCGACATACAGATTGCCGGATCCATCGACCGTCACGCCTTCCGGGGAGGAGAATCGCGCGGCACTGCCGGCGCCATCGTTGGTGCCGCTGGATCCGGCCACGCCGGCCACGGTGGTGACCGCGCCGGCCGGAGTGATTTTGCGGATCGTATAGTTGTTGGTGTCGGCGACATAAAGGTTGCCGGCACTGTCCACGGTCACATCGGAGGGATAGTTGAAGAGCGCGTTGCCGCCGTTGCCGTCGGTGCTCCCGCTGGTTCCCGCCAGGCCGGCCACCGTGGTGGCCGCGCCGGCCGAGGTGACTTTCCGGATGGTGTGATTGAAGGTGTCGGCGACATAGATGTTGCCGGATGCATCCACGGTCAGGCCGGCGGGTAAGTTGAATCGCGCGGCGCTGCCGGTGCCGTCCGTGCTGCCGCTGGTTCCGGCCAGCCCGGCGAGCGTGGTGACGACGCCGGTGGACGTGATCTTGCGGATCGTGTCGTTGTTGGTATCGGCGACATAGACATTGCCCGCGCTGTCCGCGCCCACGTCGGAGGGATCATTGAAGCGGGCGGAACTGCCGGTGCCGTCCACGCTGCCGCTGCTGCCGGCCTGTCCGGCCAGCGTGCTGAGTGACAGGGGGTAGGTCACAATCAAGGCGGCAGGCGGTGCCGTGGTGGCCGTGCCGTTGACGTTGCTGATCACGCATTGGAACAAATCCCCGCTCATCGCATCCGTGACCGAGTTCACCGTGAGCGTGGCGGTGGCGGTGCCGCTGTAGGTGGTGGTGTTGCTCAGATTGCTCCATGTGGTGCTGCCCACTGGCTGGCGCTGCCATTGATAGGCCGGCAGGGGGCTTCCGCTTGCCGTCACGGAGAAGGTCGCGTTCTGTCCCGAAATCACCGTCTGGCTTACGGGCTGCGTCAAAATCGCCGGGGCGGATGACACGGGCGCGAGGGCTTGAGCCAGTGCCGGCATAATGGGCGTACCGACACCGGTGACCATGTCGTAGCCGACGCCTGCGTTGTACGCGCCGTTGTTCCCACTGGTCATATCCCGGAGACTCGTAGTGCCGATGAGCGGATAAAGTTTCGGCCCAAACAACCCGAGGGGTCCAAGGCCGGCGCTGGATCGCGCCTGGTTGAGCAAGGCGCCAAAGCCGGACCAGATCGGGGCGCTGATGCTGGTCCCTCCCCAAGTATGGCCACCGGGGTCATCGCTGCCCAAGCCAACGTTTACGATGTAGGCGCCGGTGTGCGGGTCGCCCACCACCGCGACATCGGGCACGAGCCGCATCGTGCCGCCGGGCACCCCCGTGCCGGTCTGCCAGTCCGGCCGGCTGAAGAACGTGCTGATGCCGCCGCCGCTGGCGGCGAGGCCCTTGGAGGTCTGGTTAAGCGACCAACCGGTCTCGCTGCTCTCCACGCCGCTGCTGAGGTCGAGCGTCAGGGTCGTGGCACCGACGCCGGTCACGTTCGGATCGCTGGCCGGATGCGAGGGTTGCAGCGCTGCCGAGGCGCTGTAGCCTCCGGTGCTGCTGTCGGGATTGGAACCGCCATCACCCGAGGAAGCGAACACCGTCACTCCGCCGCCGGCTAGCGCCGCGAAATGCTGGGCATCGCTCTGCATCTGGGGACCCGTCGCATCGCTCTCGCCGATGCCGTAGGAAAGATTGAGCACATGGAGCGACGGCTGTGAGGCCAGATCGTTATAGACCTGCGAGTAGGCCCGGCTGAGATACGTGTACGAAAGCTCGCTTGTCGTATAAACCCGGATGTTGGCGCCGGGGGCGATGGAACTGGTCAATTCTGCATCGATAACAGCTTCGGTGCCAATGGGCACTCCACTTGAGTCCAGGCTCGCAGGATTGGGCGGCGTGGGTGTGCCGGACACTTGGAAATGCTGAACGCTGCTGTTCGGCAACCGGTTGACGCCGCACCGGCTCCAAAACGTTGTCAGGTCGCTGTCCAGTGGGTACGTATCGATCACGATGGCGATGGTCTGCCCCGCGCCGGTCAGGTTCGTGGTGTCGGCGCTGTAACCCTTGAGGATCTCGCGAGGCAGATAAGGTGGCGCATTGGGGGATGCCAGCGAAGCTTTCTGCGCTACGAGTCCGGTGGCCATCTTGCGCGGCCGCAGGTGGGGTTGCAGGCCGTTGACGCCCACCAGCGACGGCGCCAAGGCGGCGGGCAGACTGGGCGCCGTGACGGCCGAGGTGTATTCGGCGCCCTCGTAGGTTACCCGGGCGAAATCCACCTGGAAGGCCTGCCTCAGTTGACTGACCGTGCCGCGGGCAAAGAGGGAGAGCCGCATGGTGTCGTCGCGCGTGACCGTCAGGCCCTGCGCGGTGAGCCAGGCGGCCATGGCTTCGTAATCGGCGGCCAAGGGGAAATACTTGGCGGCCATTTCCTCGCGGGGAATGATCTCGCCGCGGGCCACCCGCGCCTGGAGCTCGGCGAAGTTCCGCATCTTGAGCGCCACCTCGACTTCCATCGGCGCGGCCGTTTCGTCCGCCGACAAGGCCATGCGCAGGATCCGGGCCGGATGTTGATCCGCCGTCGCGGCCTGCTCGGCGGGAATTTCCTTGATGCTCTCGGGGCTCAGCACCCGCGGAGGAGGGCTCACGGCGGCGCGCAGGTTGATTGGCAAGCCGAGCAGCAGCAACGCACTCAGGGCCAGTCCGGCCCGCGGCCACCACGGCCGCCAGGCAAGGGTGCCATGCGTGGGCTGCGGCGCCGGGTTGAACTGATTCCTTCTGGTTGGGAGAGTATCGCGCAACATGGCGATGGAGGTTCTACTCAGTTAAGACGCCGCTCGTTACATTCCTTGGACAGCACTGGTAGCAAAAGATTCCTTGATTTTCGGACGATGGGGCGCATTCCCCGGCATTTTATTGAAGATCCAGCATCAGATGTTTGATGAGGTCGGGTGGATTTTGGGTTTCGCGGGGTGGTCAGCAATGCCCGAGAGAAGGAATGCCGTTTCAGATGGTCGTTATTTGGCGGGGGGATTTTGAAGAAGCAAAGGCAAAATCGTAATTTTCCAGGCTCATTGGTTTTCTTCTCGCAGGCTTAAGCAGCCTTGCTTCCCTGGTTCCGGCCGCCTGGTCAGACTATTAAGCCTGGGACAGTATCTGGCAAATCGATCGGTACTGGTATGCGCCTCGACCCACGGAACTCTTTACGGGGGAAGGGTAACGCGCGTGAGAGCGTAATCCAGTGCCGGGTGCATCGGATCTGCGTCATGGGTCACTGCGGATGCGCCGAATCGAAGCGCACCGCTGGTGCGAGCCGAGAATGAAGGATCCACGGAGGAAGCACGAAGGATGGGCGCCTGCTTGACGCCTCCCGGCGACCGCCGGCAAGGTCAGCCGGTCTCGACATACGCCTCCTTGACTTTATTTTGTTCACTTCTCCCTTTAGAAGATCGGCGCATGGCCATGCACGGTATTTTTCCGCGGCGGTTCCGGCCAGCCCATGACCCCGGCCACTGCCGACAACCCACCAGCAACACCTTTTCAATCGCATCCAACCGCACAAACCGGCTCATCCGGTAGGAGATATCATGCACAAACTCAGACTCACGCATATGATCGCGGCAGCCGCCCTTCTCGGCGCCCTGCCTCTGTCGGCCCAGCAAAACCAGCAAAAGCGCGCGGCCTCTACTGGCGGCATCAGTCCGCACGAGACGATCAGCACGGTCATCGGCGATCGGCACACGGGAAACCGCATCACCATCACCTACGGTCGTCCCTACACCAAGGATCCCAAAACCGGCGAACCCCGGAAGATCTGGGGAGGACTGGTGAAGTGGGACAAGGCTGACCGCCTGGGTGCTGACGAAGCCACCCTGCTCATCACGCAGCAGCCGCTCTCGATCGGCGAGACGATGATTCCCGCCGGCGCCTATACCCTCTACACCATCCCATCGGAAAAGGGACCCACGCAACTGGCGTTCAGCACGAACATCGGCAAATGGGGCGTACCGGTGGATGAGACTCACGATCTCGCCCGGGTGGATTTGACCAAGTCCACACTGGATAAGGATGTCGATCAACTCACCATCGCCATCGAGAACGACAAGGCCACCGGCGGTGGCGTGATCAAGATCATGTGGGAGACCACGCAGTTCTCCCTGCCCTTTACCGTCAAAAAGTAACTCCAACCCATTCCTTCCATGATTACTCCCCTGTTCCGCCCCGGACTCGTGCTCCTCTCCGCGCTGATCGTCGCCGGCAGTCTCGCCGCCCAGACGCTGCCGGCCCCGAAGCTTCAGTTCCCCATCCCCAGCCCGGCCGCCACGCTCAAGCAGCGCGTCGGCCTTACCGACATAGAGATCAATTATTGTCGCCCCGGCCTCAAAGGCCGCGTGGTCGTCGGCAATCTCGATCCCTACGGCATCGTCTGGCGCACGGGCGCCAACAGCGCGACCCGGATCAGCTTCAGCACGCCGGTCAAGCTGCAGGGAAGCAACCTCGACGCGGGCACCTATGAGCTCTTCACCATTCCCGGTCTGGACGAGTGGACCATCATTCTGCAAAAGGCCGCCAAACAGTGGGGCGCCTATCAATACAAGCAGGAAAACGACGTCCTGCGCGTGAAGGCCAAGCCGGTGGCGCTCGCGGATCCGGTCGAGACCTTCACGATCGACATCAACGACATTCGCGACGAGTCGGCCACGCTCAACCTGATCTGGGCCGATTGGCGGGTGCCCGTGAAGCTCGAGGTCGATGTCGTCTCCACCCTCGTGCCGCAGATCGAAGCCGTGATGGCCTCGGACGCCGCCAAAAAACCTTACGCGCAGGCCGCAATGTTTTATCGCGATCACGACCTCGACCTGAAAAAGGCCTCCGCCTGGATCGACGCCGCCATCGCCGCGCAGCCCGACGCGTACTACCTGCTTTACCACAAGGCGAGCATCCTGGCCAAGATGGGCGACAAAGACGGCGCGATCGCCACCGCCCGGCAGTCGATTGCGCTGGCGGCCAAGGACACCGGCCCGGCCAAGGACGAATACACCCGCAAGAACGAGGCGCTCATCGCCAGCCTGCGCTGATGAATTCCAGCCGTCTGCTGCCTGGGCCGGCGCGGTGCCTGGGCCGGCGATTCCCGCTCGTGGCCGGTTTCGTCGTCCTCGCCGCCGTCCATGCGACCGCCGCGCCCGAACCGCCGGCCGCCGCGGCGATTCTGCAGGATCTGCGCAGCTTTCGCGAGCTGGGCGGCGTGCTTTACGTCGCGGCGCATCCCGACGACGAGAACACGCAGCTCATCGCCTGGCTGTCGCGCGGACGTCATTACCGCACGGCCTATCTCTCGCTGACCCGTGGCGATGGCGGGCAAAACGTGCTCGGCCCTGAACTGGGCGAGACGCTGGGAGTCATCCGCACCCAGGAGCTGCTCGCCGCCCGGCGCATCGACGGCGGACGCCAGTTTTTCTCCCGCGCCATCGACTTCGGGTTTTCGAAGGATTACCGCGAAACCCTCAGCATCTGGGACCGCCAGCAGGTGCTGTCCGACATCGTGCGCGTCATCCGCGAGTTCCGGCCGGACGTGCTCATTACGCGCTTCCCCCCCGAGCCAAGCCAGACCCACGGCCATCACACGGCGTCGGCCGTGCTGGCGGTGGAGGCCTTCAAACTCGCTGGCGATCCGCAGGCGTTTCCCGACCAGCTCAGCACACTCACGGTCTGGCAACCCCGGCGCATTCTCCTCAACGGCTTCGGGGCCAACTTCGGGCGCACCCCCGAGGGCACGGACAAGCCCGGCCTCCTGCGGCTGGACGTCGGCGGCGATGACCCGGTGTCCGGCGAGGCGTTCGCCGCCATCGCAGCGCGCAGCCGCGCGATGCACAAGACCCAGGGTTTGGGCAATTTCACCGCCTCCGCCAACCGCGGGCCCAGACTCGAGTTGTTCCAGTTGCTGGGCGGCGAACCGGCCGCCACGGACATCATGGACGGCATCGACACCACGTGGGGCCGTGTGCCCGGCGGCACGGAGATCGGCCGCCTGGCGGACGAAGCCATCACGCAGTTCAATCTGCAGGCGCCCGCCGCCAGTGTGCCGGCGTTGCTGGCGCTGCGCCGCCGCCTCGCGGCGCTGCCGGCCGATCCGGTGGTGGAGGAAAAGCGCCGCCAACTCGACCACATCGTGCAGGCGTGCCTCGGTCTCGTTGTCAGAACCGTCGTGCCCGACGCCGAAGTCGCCCCGGGTGAAACCCTCCACCTGCGCCACACCGCGCTGGTGCGGTCGGACGTTGCTCCCGTCCGCTGGGTGGGGGTGCGCTACCCGGGGATCGCCCGCCCGCCCAGTCACGCGCTGGACCTGCCGCCCGGCGAGGTGACCGCCCGCGAGATGACGGAGATTCTCCCGGCCGATGCTCCGCTGAGCCAGCCGTATTGGCTCCGCGCCGAGGGCACGGTCGGGATGTTCCGGGTCGACGATCCTGCGCTGATCGGCCGGCCCGAGAATCCACCCGCATTCCCTGTCGAGGATGAGTTCGACATCGGCGGCCAGACCTTGGTCGTCCGTGATGAACCGGTGCAAGTAACCGGCGATCCCGCGACCGGCGAAACCCTTCGCCGGCTGGTGGTGGTGGCGCCGGTGTCCCTGCGCTTCGGATCCGAGGTCAAGCTGTTCGCGCCAGGGGCGGTGCGCCCCGTGGAGCTGGAGATCACCGCCTACCGCGCCGGCGCGGCGGGCGCGGCGCACCTGCTGATGCCCGCCGGCTGGACGGTCATCCCCGCGATCCAGCCGTTCCGCTTGGCCGCAGTCGGGGAGCACGTGCGTCTCAAGTTCACCGTCACCGCCCCGGCGCAGCCGGCCGCGGCGGACATCGGGGCGGAAGTGGAGATCGGCGGCCGGCGCTACGCCGCGCAGCGGGTGGAGATTCGCTACGCCCATGTGCCCGTGCAATTGCTCCAGTCACCCGCCCGCCTGAAGGCGGTGGATCTCGAGCTGGCCATCCGCGGCCACCGCATCGGCTATCTGCCCGGCGCCGGTGACAACGTGGCCGAGAGCCTGGAGGAGATGGGTTACACGGTTGCGCGGCTGACGGGGGCGGACCTCGTCCCGCAGCGGTTAAATGACCTGGACGCCGTCGTGATCGGCATTCGCGCATTCAACGTCCGAACCGACCTGGCGCCGCAGTTGCCCGCGCTCTTTGCCTACGCCGAGGCGGGCGGCACCGTCATCGTGCAGTACAACAACCCGAACGGCCTGTCGGCGACGAAGCTCGCGCCGTACGACCTGAAGATTTCGGGCGAACGGGTGACCGACGAGCGGGCACCGATGACCTTGCTCGCCCCGGATCATCCGGCCCTGAACATCCCGAACAAAATCACGAGCGCAGATTTCGAGGGCTGGGTGCAGGAACGCGGACTTTATTTCGCCAGCCAGTGGGACGCGCACTTCACGCCGATCCTGGCCTGTAATGACCCGGGTGAGCAGCCGAAACAAGGCAGCCTGCTCGTCGCGCAGTACGGCCGCGGCTATTTCGTCTACACCGGCCTGGCGTTCTTCCGGCAACTGCCCGCCGGGGTGCCCGGCGCGTACCGGCTCTTCGCCAACTTGGTCTCGCTGGGAAAATGATGCCGTTGAGCTTGACGAGGATCGCCGAGGCAGGGCGGGTTACGGTGCCCGCCGTAGCCTCGCGCGAAGGCTAGGTCCTTGACCCGGCGCGCCCCGTTGCGCTGGAATCGAACCGGCGCGTTGGGATGACGCGCCTTCCTCCTTTCCAATGAAACCGCCCGCTGCGCCCGAGTCCACCCCGCCGCCGGGCGGCGGCGGCGGCGCGCCTGATTCCGGAGATCCGGGGCTGCCCGGGTTCCGCACGTGGCGCGCGGTATACCTTTTCGTCCTCGGCTGCTTTGTCGTCTACGTGGGGCTGCTGGCGTGGTTCACGCGGCTGTTTTCGCGATGAACCTGCTCGATTACCTCGTGCTGTTCGGCACGCTCGTGGGCATTGCCGCGTACGGCATGTGGCAGACGCGCGGGCGCCGCGACCTGGCCGCCTATGTCAAGGGCACCGGCGACGCGCGCTGGTTGACCGTCGGCCTTTCCGTCATGGCCACGCAGGCGAGCGCGGTCACCTTTCTCTCGATCCCGGGCCAGGGCTATGAGGACGGGGTCGGGTTCGTCCAAAACTATTTTGGCGCGCCGCTGGCGCTGATCATCATCGCGGTCTTTTTTCTGCCGATTTACCGGCGGCTCAACGTCTACACCTCCTACGAATACCTCGGCCGGCGCTTCGACGGGAAAACGCGGCTGCTCGGCGCGGGCTTGTTTCTTGTGCAGCGCGGGCTGGGCGCGGGCATCACCATCTACGCTCCCGCCATCGTGCTTTCCACCATGATGGGCTGGCGGCTCGACCTGACTATCGTGGCCAGCGGGCTGCTCGTGGTGATCTACACCGCAGCCGGCGGCAGCGACGCGGTGAATTTGACCCAGAAATACCAGATCGGGGTCATCTTTGCCGGGATGATCACGGCGTTCGTCGTCCTGCTCGCCCGGCTGCCCACCGGCCTCGGCTTCACCGACGCGCTCGCGCTGGCCGGCGGCCTGCACAAGCTCGAGGCGGTCGACTTCTCGCTCAACCTCGACCGGCGCTACACGTTCTGGTCCGGCGTGCTGGGCGGGATGTTTCTCGCGCTGTCCTATTTCGGCACCGACCAGTCCCAGGTCCAGCGTTACCTCACCGGCGCGTCGCTGCGCGAGAGCCGGCTCGGCCTGATGTTCAACGGCGTCTGCAAGATTCCCATGCAGTTCTTCATCCTGCTGCTGGGCGTGCTGATCTTCGTTTTCTATCAATTCGAGCGGCCGCCGGTGTTCTTCAACCAGGTGGCCTGGAAACAGCAGGCGGAGCACGGCGCGGGTGAGCGGCTGCGTGCCCTGGAGACCGATTATGCCGCCGCCCACGCCCGGGAACGGCAGCACCTCCTCGCCTGGCTCGACGCCCGGCACGCGGGCGACCGGCCCGCCGAGGCAGCCGCGCGCGCGGCGGCGCTGGCTGAACTTGAGCGCGGCGCGGCGGCCCGCGCGGAGACGCAGACCGTGTTGCACGCCGCCGATCCCCGGACCCAGACGAACGACGGCGACTACGTGTTCATTACCTTCATCCTCGACCATCTGCCCCACGGCATCATCGGCCTGCTGGTGACGGTGTTTTTCGCCGCGACCCTCTCGTCGAAGGCCGGCGAGCTCAACGCGCTGGGCGCGACCACCACGGTCGATCTCTACCGGCACGTCCGGCGCGGTGCCTCCGACGCGCACTACGTGGCCGCTTCGCGATGGTTCACCGTCTTCTGGGGGCTGATGGCGATTGCGTTCGCCCTGTTCGCGAATCTCGTGGAGAATCTCATCCAGGCGGTGAACATCCTCGGCTCAATCTTCTACGGCGTGGTGCTGGGGATCTTTCTCGTGGCGTTTTTCCTGCGCCGGGTCGGCGGCACGGCGGTGTTCTGGGCGGCGCTGGCGGCCCAGGCGCTGGTGTTCGTCCTCTACTTCTCGCTCAGCATTTCCTATCTCTGGTACAACTTCATCGGCTGCGCGGCGTGCATGGGGTTCAGCCTGATCCTCCAGGCCGTGCGGGGGCCGCGCGAGCGCGCCGAGCCGGTACCCGCGCCATGACGCCCTGTCGTCCAGCTCCTAGGATCCGGCCGCCTTTCGGCTGCTCCCGAAAAATGTGTTTGCGCTCTCCCCGGCATCCTGGGCGAAGCGAAGGATCCAGAGCGGTTCCGGGGAGCGGTGGGGCCGCTGGATTCTTCGCTCCGCTCAGAATGACATGCCTTGGTGTTTCCCCGATTTCTGACGCTTGGCGTCTTGGCGTCTTGGCGTGAGACGATTCGGACATGACCTCCAGCCCCGTCATCTGTTTCGGCCAGCAGCCGTGCGGCATTTTCCCGCGCCGGTTTCTCTACGCCAAGCTCGCCACGGCGCGGCGGCTGCAGGCGGAGCTCGGCGGCCGAATCGTGTTCTTCTACCACGACAGCGACCACGACCCGCGCGAAACCCAGACCTGCCTGCGCCATCGCCAGACCGGCGCGCCGCTGCGGGTCAATTTCGCGTTCGCGAACCGGCTGCAGCGCAAATACTCGCCGCTCTACCTGAAGCGCGTGCCCGCCGGCTGGTGCGACAACCTGGCCCGGCAGCTTCCCGCGTTCGTCGGCGCGCCTTGGGTGGAGGCCTTCAAACAGGTCGCCGCCACCACGGTCGCCGATTTCTGCCTCGAAATGTACCGCCGCATGGGCCTGCTCGACGGCGTCGAGGTGGTCCGCTCGAGTGATGCGGCCGTGCGGCGCGCGGCGTGCGCCGTGCCGGATTTCTTCGTGGACGTGCCGTACGAGGGCGAAATCGTGCGCGCCCGGTTCCTTGACGGCCGGCTCAAGCTGCATGAAGGTGGGGATTCCTACGTGACCCTCCCCATGCGCAACTTCACCCCGGAACAGGTCAGCCCCACGCGCGATACCCGCCTCCGCTGGATGCAGTCCGTCGTGCATTGCACGCATTATGTGGCGGGCGCCAGCGAGCAGGACTATCTGCGCAAGGAGGACGCGCCGGAGATCACCTATGTGAGGCGGGATCCGATCGATCGTTCCGATGAAGCGTACACCGAAATTCCAGCCTGACCTCACGACCATTCTGGCGTTTGGCGCCCATCCCGACGATATTGAGTTCGGCTGCGGCGGTGTGATCGCGCGCGAGACGCAGGCCGGCTGCGCGGCGTATTTTGTCGTCTGCTCGCGCGGCGAAGCCGGCACGAACGGCACGCCGGCGCAGCGCACGGCCGAAGCCAGGAAAAGCGCGGCGCTGCTCGGGGCCACGCTCGAGTTCGTCGGTTTCGGCGGCGATGCGCACCTCGAGGTGAGCGTCGTGCGCACGTTGAAGCTGGCGGCGATCATCCGGCGGGTGCGGCCGGCGGTGGTGCTCGCTCCGACTCCGGTTGGGAACCAGCACCCCGACCACATCGCGGTCGGCCGGATGGTGCGTGACGCCGCGCGCCTGGCGCGCTACGGCGGCGTCAAGGAACTCAGGCAATGGCCCGCCCATGCGATCCAGCAGTTGCTTTTCTACGCCGTCACCGTCGAGGCCGAGCCGGCGGACCGGTCGGCGGTGCTGATCGACGTGACAAGCGTGGCCGCCACCTGGTGGGAGGCGATGCAGGCGCATCAATCGCAGGCCAAAACCAAGGAATACGCCGCGCTGCAAATGGCCCGCGCCTCCATGCACGGCCAGCGGGCGGGCGTCAGTTTCGCCATCCCGTTGTTTCCGAACGACACGCTGATCTTCGAGTCGCTGCAACAGCTCGGCCGCTCGGCGCGGCAATTTTGACATGGACCGCGGGCGGCCACTCAAGATCGGCATCACCTGCTATCCGACCGTGGGCGGCAGCGGCATCCTCGCCTCGGAGCTGGGCGAGGAGCTGGCGAAACGCGGGCACGAGGTGCACTTCATCAGTTATGAGCAGCCGTTCCGCATGCCGGTCAACGAGCCGCGCGTGTCGTTTCACCCCGTCCAGATCAACACCTACGACCTCTTCAAATATCCCGACTACACCCTGCCCCTGTCGGTGAAGATGGCGGAGGTCAGCCGCGACCACGGACTCGACGTATTGCATGCGCACTACGCGGTGCCGCACGCGACCGCCGCGCTGCTGGCGTGCTCCATGCTCCCGGCCGACCGGCGCCCCAAGGTGATCACCACGCTGCACGGCACCGACACCACGCTCCTGGGGCGCGACCCCGGCTACGGCCCGGCCATCCGCCACGCCCTGATGCGCTCGGATGCGGTCACCGCCGTCTCCGCCTGGCTGGAGCGGGAAACCCGCCGGGTGCTGGCGGTCGACCGGCCGATCGAGGTGATCCACAATTTCTTTGAGCCGCAGCCGCCGCGGCGCACGCGGGAGGAGGTGAGGCGCGAACTCGGCGTGGACCGCGAGGTGGTGCTGCTGCACGCGTCGAATCTCCGCGCGCTCAAGCGTATCGACCTGCTGCTCGCCACCGCCGCCCGCATCCGTCCGCGCGAAGCGTTCAAGCTCGTGATTCTCGCCGGCAGCGATTTCGCGCCCTATGTCGAAGATGTCCGCCGGCTGGGTCTGACGGATCGCGTGATCGTGCGCGAGCGGGTCAGTGCGATCGAGGATTACCTTCAGGCCGCCGATTTGGGTCTGTTCACGTCGGACCTGGAAAGCTTCTGCCTGAGCCTCCTCGAGGCGATGTGTTTTGCGTGCCCGTGTGTCGCGACGGCGGTGGGCGGAATTTCCGAGGTCGTGACGTCAGGCACGACCGGCCTGCTGGTGCCGGCCGGCGATGTTGACGCGCTCGTTTACGCGGTCGAATCGCTGATCCGGGATCCGGCGCGCCGGCTGGCGCTGGGACAGGCCGCCCGGCAGCGCGCGCGGGAGTTCTTTTCCGCCGACGTCATCGTGCCGCGTTACGAGGAACTGTATCGACGGGTTTGCGCGGCGACCTGAGCCTCGCTGTCAATTCACCGCTGCGGGATGCGGTGCCGCCGGCGTGACCGGCGGCGGCGGAGGCGTGAGCTTGAGATTCTCGGCCTTCCAGCGCATCGACGCGAGAATCCGGGTGTGTCCGCTGGGATGGTCGAAAAAGATCCATTCCTCGACCGGTCCGGGGCGCATCTTCCGATATTCGGAGAGCTGGAGGAGGATCTGCGCAAAGCCGTCCGGCTGGCGGCTGGCGTTGAGCCCGAAGATGTCGGCTTCCGTCTCTATGGTGCGGGAGAGGGTGTTCGTCACCGGGGTCAGGACGAAGAAGAAAATGGACACGAGCAGCATCACCAGCGGCAGGACGGCGAGATCGCCCACGCCCCGGATCCGCCACCGCTCCCCCCACCGCCGCAGACACCGGTCCAGTCCCCATTTCAGCAGGGAGAATCCCGTGACGTATACGATCAGATAAAACATCAGGATCTTGTAAACATGGTTGAGCACGTAATGCCCCATCTCGTGCCCCATGACGGCCTGGATCCCTTCCGGCGTGCCGCGCCGGAGCAGGTTGTCGTTCAGCGTGATTCGCATGGTGTGGCCGAGGCCGCTCACGTTGGCGCTGATGCGCGTGGTCTGGCGCGAGGCGTCGACCACATACACGTCGTGCGCCGGGATGCCGTTCGCCCGCGCCAGGCTCAGGATGGGCTCCGTGATCTTGGGATCATCCAGCCGGGTCACCTTGTTGAAGATCGGGACCAGGTAGACCGGCGCGATCATGACCCCCACCGCCATGAAGGCCATGGCCACCACGGCGCCCCAGATCCACCACGTCCGCGGCAGGCGGCGCACCACGGCGAACAGTCCCATGGTGATGAGTCCGCCGATCACCAGCCCGACCAGCAGTCCCTTGAACTGGTCGAACATCCAGGGACCGAAGGTCTGGGTCGCCAGGCCGTATTGGTGTTCGCGGAAATAACCCTCGTACACGACCAGCGGGAAGCCCAGCACCGTGGTGGCCAGCAGGTACTCCGCCCAGTAGATCAGGGACTGCAGCGCCTTGAACCGCGTGATCCGCTCGGCTAGGTCGCGCATGCCGGCCGACCAGCGCAGAGACAGCAAGAGCAGGGAAATCGCCGCGCCGTAGAGAAAATCCCACAGGATCAGCCAGTATCCACCCTCGAAGTAGGCGTCGGAGCGCGTCTTCGCCTCCGCCGGGAGTTGCGCCAGATAGGCGTTCGTCGCGGCTTCCGCGTCGAAATGTGCCGACGCTTGGGCCGCGGGGGGAATGGTTAGCACGGGCGGGAGCTGGTCCGGGGTCGCGGGCGGCGCAGCCAGGGCGCCGGAGACGGCGAGTACGGTGCAAGCGAGGCACAGGACGGCGAGCCGCCAGCGGGGGGCAGGGATCGTTTTCATGGGATGCATCTGAAAGCAGTACGCCGCCCATGATGCCACCGGACTCAGGCTCTACAATCCCGGTCGCGAAGGCCTTATAGGAGCGTCGTCGTTGACGACATCGGAGGATTCATTCATGAGCCAAGGCCAAAGTAACCATGCCTGCTTCTCCCGCCACCCCACCGCCGCTGCCTCGGTCCAGTCCGGGCGAGCTCGGTGGCTCGCCACCCCGGACTGGACCTGCGACAACAGCTCTTCCATGGGTGTTGTCCTATAAAGCGCGAGGGTTGAAATGATGAAGGGCCGGCGGATGCGATTGCTAATCGGAGGGGCGCTGGTCCTGCTCCTGGCGGGTGTGGTGGCTCAGCAGAACCCTCTGACCCGATCAGCGGTCGCGTCCAGCCAGGCAGTCACCGAGGCCTGGCGGAATCTCCCCGAAGAAAAAAGACCGAAGGTCATCGAGACCGGGGAATACGTGCTTTATGTCCCGAGCGAGTTGGACCTGCAGAGCAGGCATCCTTTGCTCGTGGCACTGTCTCCCACGGCGGATGCCTGGGGCATGATCCGGGCTTGGCAACCGGTGGTCGAGAAGCACAAGTGGCTGCTGTATGCCTCGAAGACGTCTCGAAACGGAGTTCCTTACGCGGGCGTGGTTCCCCCGTTGATTGCGGCGATCAAATCAGTGGGCGCGGAATACCCCGTGGACAAATCCAGGATCGTTGCCACCGGACTATCCGGTGGCGGAATGGCCTCCCACTACCTCGCCTATCTGCATCCCGAGCTGTTCGCGGCGGTGATCATCAACACCGGGATGATGGCTGAAGATCAACCGACCTGGCCCCATCCGCCGCACGGCAAGATCGCGGTCTTCGTGGCGAGCCCGACGGATTTTCGTTATGAGCAGATGAAGAAGAACCGTCTGTTTCTGGAGAGCCTGGGCTGGAAGACTCATTGGATCGAATTCCCGGGAGGCCACATGCTTGCCCCCGGTGCCATTCTTGAGGAAGCCGCCCAGTGGCTGTCGCAGGAGCTTCAAAAAACGACCACCGGTCATAGCGAAGGCTGGGGGACGGCGGGGAAGGAACAGGCGGGGAGCCAGCAGCGGAGGTTTGTCATCTATTAAATGACAAATATCTGACGACAGGCCCGGGAAGCGGGAGGGGGAAGGAGGGCCTGCCCTGGACGGCGGGGAAGGCGCAGGCGGGAGCAGGCAGCGGAGGTCGATGGCGCAGACGCAGTCGGTGCCGTCCTGCGTGGGCAGCCCGCCGAGTCCCCGGTGGCCGCAGGCCGTCTCCATCGCGGCGCGCAGGCCGCCGGTGGCTGGCCCCCATTCCGGGCATGGCCGGTTCACCACTTGTCAACTATTAGTTGACAAGTTATCCGGCGGGGTGGTGGAGAACCGAACGGTGAGGCAGCGGGCGGAGGAGAAACTGACCGCGGAGAAACGGATGGCGGATTCAGCGGGTCCGTCGCGACGGGGAGCCAGCAGCGGAGGTTTGTCATCTATTAAATGACAAATATCTGACGACAGGTCCGGGAAGCGGCAGGGGGAAGGAGGGCCTGCCCTCGACAGCGGGAGAGGAGCGGGCGCGTGGCGGGCAGGGTAGGTTTGTCATCTATTAGATGACAAACCGTTGTTCAGGGAACGAAGGGTCCCTCGTGGCGTCCCGGAGCATGACCTGATTTCTTACGCCGGCCTCCGGGGTGATGGGTCAGTTTGCTTGGACTGAACCGTCACTGTAGGTCGGGGTTTCTTGTCCCTCCATAGCCTTGGCGAAGGCGGAATCCCCGACAGAGTGATGTCGATGCGTATTGGTGTCGGGCATGAAGGGCCAAGTGACAGTAAATGGGGAACACTCAAGTGACAGTAAACGGGGAACAGCTGATCGGCTTGACGGGCGCCACAGCGCTGGGGAGGCAAGGAGGGGCGGAGCCCCTCCTTCTCGTGGATTGATGATAGGAATGGCCGTGCACAGGCGGAAGAAATGAAACCGGGACGAGATGGAGGGAAGCGCTGGTGGGGTGGGTCCGCCGGGGCCACAGCTACCGCGAGGCGGCACGGCGCTGGCGGGTGAGCGTGCATACGGTAGCGCGCTGGGTGCAACGGGCCAAAGGGTGCGAACTCGCGCGGATGGATTGGGCCGACCGACCGCGCGGCAATCGGCAGCCCGCCTGGCGCACGCCAGCGGTGGTGGTGCGGACCATCGTGCGGGCGCGGCGGCGGCTGCAAGCCCACGACGCCTTGGGGGAACATGGGCCCGAAGCCATCCGACGCTGGCTGCAGCAGACCGGCCAGCGGGCACCCAGCGCGCGCACGATCGCCCGGATTCTGGCGAGCCGCGGTCTGAGCGGGCAGGAAAGATGGCGGCGGCCGCCTCCACCCAAGGGCTGGTATCTGCCGGACGTGGCGTGCGGCCGGGCGGAGTTGGACCAAATCGACATCGTGGAGGGTCTGCAGCTCCGCGGCGCCACCGCCGTGGAAGTGCTCAATGCACTCTCGCTCTGGGGGCGGCTGGCGGCTTCCTGGCCGCAGCCCCGCGTGCGGACCGACGCGGTGCTGCGTGGTCTCCGCGAGCACTGGCAGCGGTGGGGCCGACCGGCTTACCTGCAATGCGACAATGATACCGTCTTCAGCGGGGCCCACGCCCAGCGGGCTTATCTGGGGCGACTGGTCCACTGGTGCCTGTGCGTCGGCGTCACCCCGGTCTTCACCCCGCCGTATGAGTTTGGCTTCCAAGCTGGCATCGAAGCTTACAACCGCCGTTGGCAGGAGCGGGTGTGGCGGCGCTGGCGTCACCGCAATCACACGGCATTGCGTAAACGCAGCACCGCCTTCGTACAGGCCTACATTGCGCGGCAGGACCGCAGCCAGCCCGCGCCCGGTCGTCGCCCCTGGCAGGGGCGAGGTCCGCGAGGCTCCGGCGGAAAGCAAGGTGCAGCTACTGCGCCGACTCGACGACCGCAGCGCGGTCGTCCTGTTTGCTCAGTCCCTCCAGGTCGGCGCCCACTGGGCCCATCGACTTGTGCGCTGCGAGGTGTCGGTAGATCGGCAACGCGTCAACGTTTACGCTCTCCAACGGCGCAACCCAACCCAGCAACCGCTGCTCGCCACCCGTAAACTCAACTGCCGCCTTGTCCCGTGGCACACAAAACCATGACCCAAACTGTTCCCCATTTACTGTCACTTGGCCCATGAAGCCCGACCTACATAAACCGACCCACCGCCGCCGGACGGGTTTGATGCGCGCCTTCAGCCGCGGCACATCTCGGACGCAGATTCGCTCCCGGTGACAACCCCCTTCAAGGACCACTTTTCCGCGGTCGCCGCCAACTACGCGCAATACCGGCCGCGCTAAACTCCTTCATCTGGCGTGCCTCAGCAAGACTAAGTTGCACGGACCCATTCACCCGGCTCCTCGCCGCCGGTTTCCACCGCCACGCCTCTGCAGGTGAAAAAAGGCAAAGGGGATAGCATGAACTCGCGTGTTCTCCGCTACGTCAGATCCCGCCCCCGGCGGCGGGCTTGCAGCCAGACGAGCAACAACAGCGCGCGTTCCGCATCGGGATAAGCCGTCTTAGCCACGATCAAAAGGTGCAGACGCTGGCGCGTGATGCCCAGGAGGCGGGCCAGTCGGACCTTTTCGCCGCGACGGTTGAGATGGCTTTCAACGGCGCGGGCCAGCTCGTTCCACAATGGGGTATCGGGTCCCGGTCTCAAGGTCTGCCCCCGGCGCTGGCGCCGGGGGATTTTCGCCAGCCTGCGCGCTGCCTTGATCGATTCACGCGCCAGCGCGACGAGCGCCTCCGCCGGGAGATCGATGTACCAGCGCCGACCAACCATTTGTATGCTCATGACCGCCTTTCTGCACGCCCCTTGAATCGATGTCATCTATTAAATGACAAAGATGCGGCGGCAGGGACCGAGTAGCGCGTGTTCTGGACGGCGGGGGAAAAGCAGGCGGGGAGCCAGCAGCGGAGGTTTGTCATCTATTAAATGACAAATATCTGACGACAGGCCCGGGAAGCGGGAGGGGGAAGGAGGGCCTGCCCTCGACAGCGGGAGAGGAGCGGGCGCGTGGCGGGCAGGGTATTTGATCGGCGTGTTGCCTGTTGTGGCCAACTTTGGACTGGATTTTTCGGGAAGCGGATGACTTATTCCCGTTTCCCATTCCGCCAGGGTAGCTCAGTGGTAGAGCAGAGGACTCATAAGCCTTTGGTCGCGGGTTCGACTCCCGCCCCTGGCACCAGTCTTGATATGGCGTGAGTTTGCCTATTGCGAGGATCCAACGGGCGCCACTATTTGGGATCGACCAACGATCTCGAACGCCGGCTCCAAGAATACAAAGCAGGAAAAACCCATTCCACGAGGCGTCTGCGCCGGGAGATCGAGCTGATCACAAGCCGGGAGTGTGCCTCGCTGGATGAGGCCCGCGCTTGGGAACGTCAATTGAAGTCATGGGAAAACCACCGCAAGGTAGTGGCTTATTTCTGCCACTGATCCATGGCAGGTAGAACAGCCCCGCCGCTTCGGCGGAGTTGGTCGTGGGCTTGCTCGCGATGCAGTCGGAGTTCGACCCCCGCTCCTGGCACCAATCTCCGCCCGCGTGTCAGCGCATGGAGACGGGCCCCCCAACTCACAGCCCGTAGGTGAGCGTGCGGGCACCCGCGATGCCGGTCACCGTGATGGCGGTGGCTTGAGTGTAGGCGGCCGGATAGCTTTCGTCGGCCACGGTATTGAGCGTCTTGATGTAAGCCGAGGAGCCAACCAGATCGAGAAGAACCGCCGTGGACGTGCCGTTCACCAGAAAGTACTGATCGGCCGCCGCGGCGAGCTGGCGCATGTTGTTCAATATTGCCTTGTCCTGGGTGGCGACGCGCACTTTCTGGAACGCAGGAATGGCCATCGCGGCCAGCAGGCCGATGATGACAACGACAATCATGATTTCAACAAGGGTGAAGCCCTTGCTGGAACGAGGGACCTTATTCATAGAATTAGATCATATGAACTACCCCTAGCACGATGGCAGATATAGGTTAATTACCTCTGCCCATGTCCAGCAACCCTAATCCTGTTAGAGGGTCGTAAATTTGAGCGTGGTTCCGTGGCCCTGAACAGCCCGGTCCACACCTCGGCCTTGCGCTATGACTGGCGGTTTGAAGACACGCCTTGGCATCCGGTCTGGGCGTATCGCACGCAGAACCAGACTGTCTCCCGTACGCTCCTCCCCATGAATTCCTTCTCCGTCGGCTCAGAGTTCCGAAAAAAAGCCCCAACCGGAAGCGTTGGGGCTGAAATCGGAGACACTGGTCCTGACTCCTAGTCTTTGGAGGTCTTCCCTCCATGGTCGCCGATCAACACCCACTTGTCGCCCTGCTTCATCAGGATGTCCGTCCAGTTGCCGGACTCGGACTTCTCCTTGCCCTCGGTGCCCTTCGTGATCTGGGAGTAGTAGTAGTCGACGAACGCGAAGTCGCCGTGGATCTTGATGGCTACCGGCTTGATCTCGTAAAGCACGACGTCGTTCGTCTTGAAGTCGTGCTCGATCCATTTCCGCAGCTCGGCCTTGGTAGTGGGCAGGGGCGTCTGCTGATCCCACCCGACATAGTCGTCGTGGAAATAGGCGAGAAAACCTTCGAGGTTTTTGTCAGCGCCCAACTTCCAGTACGTTTCAACATTCTTCCAGACTTCCTTCTGGGCGGCGGACCATTCCTGTGCGCGAGCCTGCGTCGCTGAACCGGCCAGCAAACAAACGGCGGCCAGGAACAGTCCCAGGTTTTTCATACGTTTCATCGATACTCCTTGGTTATTGGGGGTTGTTGTGCGTTTCCCCACCATTGCTGGTGGGGAAAGTGATGGGCTCCATGGGGCATCAGGAGCGAAAGCAGGACCTGATGTCAGGCGTCAGCGGTCAGCGAGCTGAGAGGCACACCGGTAACACGGGTGGCCGGCAAAATCAAATGACCCAGCGACATCCGCCGCCGCGATCGAAGATCCAAAAAGCAATAGGAAAGACCAACGGGACTGCGCACTCGCTGATTTTCCTTCTTCGTTCTTCCCTCTTCAATCGCGGCCGCGGAGCGGCCGCCGGCGCAGCCAGGCCGCGGCCGAGAGACCCAGCAGCATCAAGACGGCGCCGTAGGTGGCGGGCTCGGGCACGGGTGTGATCTGGCCGGTGCTGCCGTAGGGAATCCACTTGGTGTCGGCACCGGTATAGGTGGGGGGATTGAAGACGATCTGTCCGAGGATGGTGTTGCCCGGGTTATTCTCGCTGTAGAAAAAGTCCACCGCGTCGGTCCAGTTCTGGATCGTGAGGGTGACGCCCGTGGTAATCGTCACATTATTCAAGATGTTCAGGATCGAGCTGCGGCTGGCGCCGAAATCGAGGATGGAGTTGGCGGTGACATTAAGGGAGCCGAAGGTGCTGCTGTAGCCGCCGAGATTGAGCGTGCCGCCGCTGAGCACGAGGGTGCCGGCCGAGAGGTTCATGGCGGCGCCCAAGGTGAGCGTGCCGGTGCCGGTCTTGGCGAAGGTGCCGGTGTCGCCGCTGGTGAACGAGCCGGAGAAGGTGGTGGAGGCGTTGCTGACGCCGGCCGTCAGGGTGCCGCTGCCGAGGGTAATGACTCCAGAGCCCGCCAGTGAGCCGATCGTATCGGAATAGTTGTTCAGGTTGAGGGTCGCCCCACTGGCAACCGTCACCGCCGTGCTCTTGGAAAGCGCGTTGTTAACGCCAAGCTGGAGTTTGCCCGCATTGATGTTGGTGGCGCCGGTGTAGGTGTTGACGCCGGAAAGGGTGAGGGTGCCGGTGCCGGTCTTCGTCAGGATGCCCGAACCGGAGATGACTCCGGAAAAGTTCGTGGAGGTATTATCGGCTCCGGTGGTCAACGTGCCGGTCCCGAGGGTGACATTGCCGGCGCCGGCGATAGAGCCGACCGTGTCGGACTTGCTGTTCAGGTCGAAGGTCGCGCCGCTGGCGACGGTCACGGCGGTGTTCGGCACGACACTGCTGGCACCCAGCTGGAGGATGCCGGCGTTGATGTTGGTGGCGCCGGTGTAGGTGTTGGCGCCGGAAAGCACGAGGGTGCCGGAGTCGGCCTTGGTCAGGGAGCCGGTGCCGGCGATGACGCCGCCGTAGGTGAGGGTGGTGCCGGAATTGACGTCGAGAGTGCCGCCGCCGGCGCCGAGGGTGACGCCGCGGTTGGCATTTAGCGTCATGTTGGCCGTGGTCTGCAGGGTGCCGTCATCAAGGGTAAGCTCATTGGCGGTGACCACGCCTGGCACGGTGCCGAGGTTGCTGTCGGCACTGATGTTGAGAATGCCGCCGGAGATCGTCGTGGCACCACCGTAGGTGTTGGCGCCTGACAGGGTCAGATTGCCGGCGCCGGTCTTCGTCAGGTTACCGGTGCCGGAGATGACGCCGGAAAAGGTGGTCGAGGTACCATTGGCCCCGGCCGTCAAGGTGGCGGTGCCGAGGGTGACGCTGCCAGCGCCGGCGAGGGAGCCAATCGTGTCGGAATTATTGTTCAGGTTGAAGGTCGCGCCGCTGGCGACGGTCACGGCAGAGCTGCTGGAGATTGCGTTGGCGGCACCCAGCCGCACGGTGCCAACATTGATGTTGGTGGCGCCGGTGTAGGTGTTGGCGCCGGAGAGGGTCAGCGTGCCCGACCCGATCTTTTGCACGAAGCCCGATCCGGAAATGACCCCGGAGAAGGTGGTGGACGTGTTGGCGCCGCCCATCTGGAGGCTGGATCCGCTGGCTCCCAGAGTGATGCCGCCAGCACCGGCAATCGAGCCAACCGTGTCGGCAAAGCCGTTCAGGTCGAGGGTCGCACCGCTGGCCACGGTGACCGCAGTGGCGTTCGGAATCAGATTGGAGGCCCCCAGCCTAAGGGTGCCAGCATTGATGTTGGTGGCGCCGGTGTAGGTGTTGGAGCTGGAGATCACCAAGGTGCCGGTGCCGGTCTTGGTCAAGCCGACGGTGCCGCCGAGGATGGCGGAGATGGTGCCCGTGGTCGCGGCGACATTGATCGTGCCCGTGTTGGTGAGCGTGAGGGTGCCGGTACCGCCCAAGGTCACGGCGCCTTCCTCAAACGTGATCCCGCCCACGCCGGTAACCGTTCCGCTGACGGTGACCGTAAACGGGCCGGTGGCGTTGGTGCCCGCGGAGAAATCGGCAATGGCATTTCCGGCGCCGATGGCTGTACTCCAAGTCGTTGTCGTGTTCGTGCCCACACTGCTGGTGGACCAATTGGCGGTGGTGGATTGATCCCAGGTGCCAGCCGCGGTGGTGCCGCTGCTTGCCCCTGCGGTCGCGCCATTAGTGTCCCAATAAATGATCGTTTGTGCGCGAAGCGTTGCAGGTGCCAACAGCCCCGCCATTGAAACAAGCAGGCACGCACCCAACGCCGCGGGTGCAGCGAAAGCCAAGGCCTTCCATCCACCTCTCGTCAGGCCGACCAAGCGCCTTTCGCTTAGAATAAATTGCATGACGCATCATCACAGAAACGGGGATAATCCGATGTAGGTGTTAGTCCTCACATTCACGTCTATTAGAGCTCATCGCATTGTTGTTTTATAATTATTCACCAACAAGTTGGGACGGCTCCGATGCCCTATGCCCTTGTGTTACAGGCACGGTTGAGACAAAGGACGGAATTTGTGTTCCCGTCGTGTTGGAGAGAACGAGTCTCCAACAGGAAATTGGATGAGGTCGCTGCCTGGATCTGTCACGCAGCAGATCCGGCGTACCGCAGGTGCGCCAGTATTCTGGCGCGGGGCTACTTGATGGGACTCAGCCCCGCCCACGGAGTGAGCTTGTCCAGCGCAGGGACGATCGCGCGGCGGAGCTTGAGAAAATCCAACTCACCAGTCTGACGGTAGAGCACCGCGCCGTCTGCCCCGATCACCAGCGTGTGCGGCAGGGCGCCGGACCACTCCGGATCGAGCGCCGCCATCAGCGTGTACTTGTCGGTCTCGCCGAAAAGCAGATTGCGGGTCGAGGCGTGATGCTGCTGGAGGAACTTCAGGACCTTGTCCTTCTCGTCCGGGAACTGGGCCGCGACGGTGACCAGCTCGAAGTCGCGGTTGCGGTAGATCAGGTTGGTCTCGATTAACTGATCAAACTCCGCCACGCACGGCCCGCACCACGTCGCCCAGACATTCACCACCCGGATCTTGCCGGAATGGTTGGCGCGCAGCTCGCGCAGTGCCGCGGCATCGGCGGAGTCGAGCGCCACCGGCTCCTTGCGCACCTGCTCCCGCCACCGGCGGTTGGACTCGGCCTTCTCGGCCCACTTGATCGAGCAGCCGAAGACCCTGGTGACGGTCACCGGCGGCTCCCGGCCGGCGAGCAGCGCGTCTAGGGCGTTGCGGGTGTCGTGGTTCCTGGCCAGCGCTTCACGCTCGGAGTCATCGATGCGGCCCTGGAAACGCAGCCGGCGCGCCTCATCGAAGATGAAGACATGCGGCGTCGCGGCGGGACCGTACTGCCGCGCCACGGTCTCGGTCGGGCCGTCGTCGAGGAAGGGATAGTTGAACTGCCGGTCGGCCGCGCGGAGCTTCATGGACTCGAACGTGTCGTCGAGGTCGGTGAAGCCCTGCTCATCGAGACGGACGGCGTCCGGATTGTTGGGGTTGATGGCGACGAAGGCCACGCCGCGCGGGCCGTAATCGGCGACCAGCTGCTTGATGCGTCCTTCGTAGGCCTGGGCCGTGGGGCAGTGGACGGAGGTGAAGACCACGACGAGGGCCTTCGCGGCGGCGAAATCCTTGAGCGAGTAGGTCCGCCCGTCGACGCCGGGCAGGCTGAACTCGGGCGCGGGTGAGCCGAGGGGCAGCGTGGGGTGCTCCGTGGTTTCCACGGCGCGGAGGGCGGTCGCGAGCAGGAGGAAAGAGATCAGGATGGGGCGCATAAATTCATCAGATCATCGTTTGTCGCCGCCCGGTGGCGAGATCGGCGGGATGGCGGGTCGCGCCCGCAGCTTGTGCAGAAACACCAGCGTCAGCCGCGGCGACACCTGCTGCTGGCGGAAGGGCACGTAGCCCAGCCGCTGGTAGAGCCGCAAATTGCGTTCGCTGCGCTCACCGGTGAACAGCTCGTAGTGCGTGACGCCGGGAAAGGCGGCCTCGATCGCCGTCATGAGCGCCGTGCCCAGTCCCTTCCGACGGAAGTTGGGGTGCACGATGAGCCGGCCGATCTGGCAGACGGAGCCCTCGCGCCGGCCGCGCACCGAACCAACGAGCCAGTTGCCCTGCCACGCCGCCAGGATGGTATGGGTGCGGAAATCCTCCCGCAGGCTCGCCAGCGTCTGCGTGAGGGGGGGAATGTTGAATTCCTGGTTCAATTCGGCCTCCTCGTGGAAACAGAGCTTTTGCAGGGCCAGCAATTCCGCCGCGCACTCCAGCGTGGCGGGGATGATGGGTAACGCTACCGTCGGGTTCATCGGCGCCGGCGGAACAGCAGACCGCTCCAGGCGGTGTCCACGGCGCAGACCTTGTAGTCGACCAGACCGGCCGCGAGGCAGGCGCCCCGGATATAGTTTTGCGACAGGTCGGCGGCCAGCGGGCCGCTTTTCTTCGGCGAAACAACCCACACCGGCATCCGGGCGCCAAGTTTGACCGTCCGGGCAAACCCTCGGTCAAACTCGCGATGCGTGCGGACGAACCACAGCGCGAGCCCCGTGGCTGCCATCACCCGGCCGGTGAGACGCGCCCCGGCGGGCAGCGCACCGAGCGTCGCCGCAAAGTCATCCGGCGCGCCGAGCAGCGCCACGTTCAGGTCGGATTTGATGCCGAGTTTCCTGGGCAGCGGCGTGCCCGAGTAACCGGCCATCGCGCCCACCGGCGTGGCGGGCACCGCGGAAGTCGCTGCGGGCGGCCGGGCCAGCGCGTGCGCGAGCACCGGTCTGATTCTTTCCCAGGTCGTGTACGGCGCGAACGGCACCTTGGCGCGCACTCCGGCCACCTTTTCCGGCACACCGCCGACAAAAACGAGGGGCACGGCCCGGGTCGCCTTTGCGCCGAGCAAAATGAGGGCGACATCGCGTCCCTGCGACGGCAGACGGTCGAGCGAGATGACGATGGCCTTCGGTGGTTTTCGGCGAAGGGCGCGAAACAAGACCGGCCACGGCGGCGACCCGGCGTCGACCGCGCAACCAAGCGCCTGCAACCGCTTCGCATGCCCCTTCACCTCTGCCGCGTGCCAGTGAATGAGTCTGACCAACGGCTTCATGCCGGGGTGGAGGAGGTGGATATGGGGGCGAGCGGGAGGCGGCCGTAGGAGTGCAGCGTGAGCAGGGTCTGCAAGGTGAGCACGCCTTTCCACTCCAGTTCCGCCTGCGGCCAGTCCTCCGGGAAGATCCCAAACCAGTTCCAGTTGGGAGGCCAGGCCCCCTCGGCGTCTTGCCGGCCGATGACGAAATCGAGATTGGCGGACAGCGTGTCGCTGAGGAGGGGCTCCATCAGGGAATCGACGCGCGGCGCCAGCATCAACGGTTGCAGGCCGTAGCCGGCCCACGCCTGTGGGTCGCGCGCCACGATGACCGGTCCGGCCCAGCGCACATACTCCATCGCCCCTTCGCGCAGGGTGGCAGGGACAAACGGGGTTTCGGCCAGGTGGAGCAGGCAGAGCAGATCGTGCATTTCCGGTTCCTCGGGCAGGGCCTCGACGAGCTTTTCGACGCGGGCGGTGATCTCGGCCAGAAATCCGGCGTCCGCCACCGCGCGGTAATGCCAAAGGTGCGCGACGAGTTCCACGCCGGGGTTGGTGGTGAAGCCGCGTTCGCCCGGCCCCTTCCATGTCCACCACGGGGCATGCGGCCAGTCGTTGACGGCGGGAGGCACGGCGGGCCAACGATCGAGTTCGCGGTCGAATGCGGTCTGCGTCCAGCGCACGGCGGCGCGCACCATGGGATCCTCGGCGGGCAGGCCCAGCTGGCGCAGGTGTTGAAAGGCCACGGAGGTTGCCAGGGCCGACGAGGCGGGCAGGCGGAGATCGGGTTCAAGGGCACGGCCGAAGCCGCCGTTGTTATTTTGGAAAGCCGCAAGCGCGGCGCGGGCCTCGGCGGCGGGCACGCCTCCAAAATGGAAACGGTAGAGGGCGCGCTCGAGCGGCCGGGCGCGGGTCAGCAAAAAGTCCCGGGCTTTCGAGAAGGATTCTGGGGTCAGCATCATGGGGGGATGTAAAAGCAGCGATCAGTGTTCTAAGGGGTGAGGAGGGCGTGGTCGACTCTGATGTTGGCGGACTTGCAGGCTGTAAAATCGGCTGGCCCCGGGCTCCCGACTCCGGAATCCTTGCCGCCGTGACCTACGATCTCGTTGTTCTCGCCGCGGGCATGGGCAACCGCTTTGGCGGTTTGAAACAGATCGAGCCCGTCGGTCCCGGCGGCGAGCTCGTCGTTGAATATTCCGTCCACGACGCGCGCCGCGCCGGGTTCGACCGCGTGGTGCTCGTGATCCGGCGCGACATCGAGCAGGCATTTCGTGCGGCGGTCGGCCGCCGGCTGGAGGCGCGGATGGACGTGGCCTATGCATTTCAGGAGCTGGGCAACCTGCCGCTGCCGTATGCCCCGCCGCCGGATCGGGCGAAGCCGTGGGGCACCGGCCAGGCGGTGCTGGCGGCCGAGCCGGCGGTGCGCGGGCCCTACGCGGTCATCAACGCTGACGATTTCTACGGCGCCTCGGCCTACCGGACGCTGGCAGGACATTTTCGCGACGCGGGCGCGATGGAAGTGGCGCAGGGCAAGCCGGTGTACGCGCTGGTGGGCTACCCGCTGCGCCAGACCCTTTCGGAGCACGGCGCCGTCAACCGCGGAGTGTGCGTGACCGACGCCGCCGGCCGGCTGACCGGCATCGACGAGGTGATGAAAATCGAGCGCACGCCGGACGGCCGGGCGCGGCATCCGCTGGCGTGGGGGGAGTGGCGCCAGCTCAGCGGCGACGAGATTGTCTCCATGACCTTCTTCGGCTTCACGCCCGTGTTCTTCGGCCAGTTGCGCGGACTCTTCGTGGATTTCCTGGGGAAGTACGGCCGCAGCGAGACGGCGGAGTTTTATCTGCCGGTGGCGGTCGGTGAACTTCTGCAGGCCGGTTACGCCGAGATGCGCCTGCTCAAGAGTGACGATGCCTGGTTTGGCGTGACCTACCGCCAGGACGTGCCGGCGGCACGCGCCGCGCTCCGGCGGCTGATCGACCAGGGCGTGTATCCCGAACGACTGTGAGCAGCTGGCGCGGGCGACGAAGCCGTTGTCCGGCGGCCTTGGTACAAAAAAAGCGGAGCCGCCCAACCCGGTGCGATGGCGGACTTATTGCTTCTCAGGCTCGAACCGCTTGAGCGAGTCCCTGAATTTCCGGGTGTTGGGCGGCAACTCCTCGCTTTGTGGGCGACCGCGATCTGGCAAGCCCGCCGGCCACTGCCGCTTGGGGGGCTTTCGCGGGGGATCCAGCAGCGGGGTTGAATCGCGCGCTCAGACCGAATCCACGAAGATCAGCACGCCCGTGGCGTTATCGTGTCCACCGCGGGCGTTAACAAGATCGATGATCTCCTTCAGGCCGTCCGCCGGGTTCGCCGCGTTGGCCAGCAACAGGGCCAGCTCAGGCTCCCGGACGAAGCGGGTGATACCGTCACTGCACAACAGGAGGCGGTCGTCGGCCTTTAACGGTCGCATCAGCAGGTCGGCTTCCGGCGAGGAGGACTGGCCGATGCAGCGGGTCAGCGCATTCCGCGTGCGGGCATTCAGGAAGATGGCGACGCCATGCCCGTGCCGCGCCTTGATCTCGTTTTCCAGTGTATGATCGAGGGTGAGTTTTTCGAGAATGCCGTCGCGCCAAAGATAGCAGCCCGAGTCGCCGACGTGCGCCAGGTGCAGCCGCTTGTGGTACAGCCGCACCACGGTGAGCGTAGTCCCGATGCCAAAGGTGGCGTCGATGATCTTCCCCAAGCTGGCCACGCGCTGGCTGATGGTATCGAAGAGCGGCTGAAAATCCCAGTCGTCGCTGGCGGACTGCGTACGCGCGAGGGCGAGCAGTTGCGCGATGGCTTCCTCAGCCGCCTGCGCCCCGCCGGCCAACCCCCCGATGCCGTCCGCGACGGCGTAGAGCTGCAGCTCCTCGTCGAGGAGAAAGCGGTCCTCGTTTTCTTCGCGGACCTTGCCGATGTCGCTTAAAGCGGCGGTACGGATGCGCATGAATGAAGCGGACAAGCTAGCGGAGCCTGTTTCAAACGAAAGGCTTAAATCTCTCCGCGCGGTTTTCCCTCGTAATCCGTTGATAATCCCGCTTCGGCAGGCACTCGAGGAAAAGGCGGCCGTAGGCCTTGGCGAGCACGCGCGAGTCGAGAATCGTCACGAGGCCGCGGTCGGTTTGCGTGCGGATGAGGCGGCCGATGCCCTGGCGGAACTTCACGAGTGCCTCGGGCAGGGTGAGCTCGTTAAAGGGGTTGCCGCCGCGCTCGCGGATCCACTCGGCCCGGGCTTCCGCCACGGGATGCGTGGGCACCTCGAAGGGCAGTCGCGTGATGACGACCTGGGAAAGCGCGTCGCCCGGCACGTCGACGCCCGACCAGAAGCTGTCGGTGCCGAAAAGGACCGCGTTGCCGGCCGCGCGCATGCGACGGGCGAGCTCGGTGCGCGAGGCGTCCGCTCCCTGCAGGAAGAAGGGCCGGCGGTGCCGCGCCAAGACGGCCTCCAGCGCGTCGGCGCACTGGCGCATGTCGTGGTAGCTCGTGAAGAGCACGAGCGATCCGCCCTTCACGCGGAGGAGGCAGAACTCGAGGTAGTCGATCAGGGCGTCAATGGCGAGGCGGGCGTCGGCGGGCGAGGGGAGCGGGATGTCGGCGGCCACGTAGACGCGCAGATGGCGCTCGTAGTCAAAGGGCGAGGCGACCATCACGGCGCGCGCGTCTTCCGCGCCGACGCGCTGCTGAAACGGCTCGATCTGGCCGCCCATCGCGAGCGTGGCGCTGGTGAAAACGACCGAGGTCTGGCGCCGCAGCAGATGCTCGCGCAGGTACGGCGCGACGTCGATCGGGGCGGTGCGCAGGGTGACGATCTGGCCCTTGCGGCCGGACCGTTCGAGCCAGTGCACGTGGTCCTCGGCGCTCAGGCCGAGGAACTGGCGGAAGCCCGTTCGGTAGGTGGTCAGCCGGCTGCGCTGCTCGAGCAGCTCGTCGCGATCACGACCCTCGTCGAAACGGTCGGCGAGCGAGCCGACGTCCTTGCTGAGCGCGAGCAGCGGGGCGTCGAGCCACGGCTCGGCAAAACCCGCTTCGCGCAGCCGGACGATGGACTGCTTGGCGAGCAGGCTCTCGCGCAGGAACCCGAAAAACTGCTCCGCGGCCTCCAGCGCGTCCTCGACCAGCTGCTTCTCCCTCGCGCCGCCGAGCCGGTGGAGCAGGCCGCGTTTTTTCTGCGGATTCCAGAGGTATTTCAGCAGGCGGTCGGTGCCGTAGCTGCTCAACCGCAGGCCGAAATGCTCGGTGGCCACCTCGGGCACGGTCTGCGCCTCGTCGAGCACCACGAAGTCGTCGGGGAACAGCACGCCGCGCGTGCCGCCCTTCTCGGCGGCGCCGCCGGCGTTGACGTGGGTGAAGAGCAGGCTGTGGTTGACGATGATGACCTGCGCGTGCCGCAGCCGGGCGCGGGCCCGCTGGTAGAAACAATGTCCGCCGGCGCAGTTCTTGTGGCTGCAGGTGGAGGAATCGGCGTTGACGGCCTCCCAGACTTCGGGCGACGGCGCCGGACTGAGTTCGTGGCGCAGGCCCTCGGGGGACTCCTTCGCCCACGCCGCGATGCGGGCGAGTTCCTCCTGCTCGGCCGTGGGGAAGAGCTCATGGCGGCCCTGCAGGGCATGCGCGAGGCGCGTGGTGCAGAGATAGTTGGCTTTGCCGACGAGCACGGCCGACTTGAACTTCGCGTAGGGGCGGAGTTCCCCGACCGACTCGAACAGGCGCCGGCAGAGCGGCAGGTCCTTTGTCTCGATCTGCTCCTGGAGAGAAATCGTGTGGGTCGAGACGATCATCTGCCGCGATTGATCCATCGCGTGGATGATGCCGGGCACGAGGTAGGCGAGGCTCTTGCCCACGCCGGTGCCGGCCTCGAAGAGCAGCACCTCGTCGTCACGCAGGGCCGCGGCCACGGCCCGGGCCATCTGCTCCTGCTGCGGACGGTGTTCGAGATGGAGCACGCCGTGCAGCCACCCTTGTTCCGCGAACGCTTCCGCCGCCAGCGCGGGCGCATGGCTGACCCCGACAGGGTCGGGGCTGACGGGTGACGGAACGGAGCCAGGGTCGTCGCGGAGTCCGATCATGGGATGAGATTGAGACTGACCAGCAAGGGATTTCGGGACCCGCAGTGCAATTGGATTTGCGCTTTGCCGCCGGGCCAAAAAGGTTGTGGCGCGATGAGTGAGCGCACCCCCTCCGCGGCCTGGATTGAAGACCTGGTGAAATTCCTCCATGCCCAGCCGGGAGTCACCGCCGTGCGGGTGGATCCGACCGGGAAAAAACTGGCGGTGGCGACGCTGGGTGGCGATATCGACTTTGCGGCGGTCGAGGCGCGGCTGACCGAGGCGATCACGGCCATCGAGGCGCGGCTCGATGCCAGCGCCCAAAGCGGCGCGGCCACCGTGCCGCGGGGTTTCGTGCTGCGGCGGGTGGGCGAGGCGACGGAAGTCGCCAAGGAGACCTGCGCCACGGCGCCGACCTTCTGGCGCTGGCGCGAGTTCGCCTGGCCCGAGGTCGAGCCGGTCGAGGCGCCGCCCCTCCCGGAATGGAAGCCGCTCGCCGCGCGGGCGGCCGCCTGCGGCGGGCTGGGCCTGACGGCGTTCATCGGCGGCCATTTCTGGGGCGAGGCCACCTGGCTCATGCGCGCCCTGTACCTCGTGGCGCTCATCGCCGGCGGCTGGGACGCCGCGAAGGCCACGTGGGAAAACGTGCGCAGCGCCAAGCTCGACATCCATTTCCTCATGCTGGCGGTGGCGGCGGGCGCGATGGCCATCGGGGCGTGGGGCGAGGCCACGCTGCTGCTCTTTCTGTTCTCGGCCTCCGGCGCGATGGAGGAGTTTGCGCTCGACCGCACGCACCGCGAGGTGAGCGCGCTGCTCAAGGCCTCGCCCAAGCAGGCCACGCTCGTGCGGTCCGACGGCAGCCAGCGGCTCGTGCCCATCGAGGAGGTCGGCCTCGGCGACCGGGTGTTCGTGAAGCCGGGCGAGCTGTTTCCCGCGGATGGCGACGTGGTCAAAGGCAGAACCGCCAGCGACGAGTCGACCCTCACGGGCGAGGCGCAGCCGGTCGAGAAAAGCCCGGGCGAGCCGGTGTTCAGCGGCACGCTCAACCTGTGGGGCGCGGTGGAGGTCATCGTGCGGCGCCGGCCCTCCGAGAGCACGCTGCAGAAGATCATCCGGCTCATCCAGACCGCGCAGAAGCTCAAGGCGCCAAGCGAGCGGTTCACGGACAGGTTCGGCGCGAAGTACACGTTCTTTGTCCTCGGCCTGACCGCGACGATGTTTTTCGTGTGGTGGCTGGGCTTTCACCTGCCGCCCTTTCACAACACGGCGGAACACACCTCGGCCTTCTACCGGGCCATGACGCTGCTCGTCGTGGCCAGCCCCTGCGCCCTGGTGCTGTCGATCCCGTCGGCGATCCTCGCCGCCATCGCCTGGGGCGCGCACAACGGCATCCTCTTTCGCGGCGGAGCCGCCATCGAAAAACTGGCGGAGGTGGATCTCGTGGCGCTGGACAAGACCGGCACACTGACCACCGGCGAGCTGGTGGTTGTCGGCTGCGAAAGTTTTCCGCCGGGCCGGGAGCAGGAGGTCATCGAGCTGGCCTGCGCGCTCGAGATGAATTCGCAGCACCCCATCGCGCGCGCGATCACCCATTACGGCAAAACACACGGCGTGCGCGAACTGCCGGTCGAGGAGTTTGAGTCGCTCACCGGCCAGGGGTTGCGGGGCCGGCACGACGGTGCCTCGGTGTTGCTTGGTCGCCGCGAACTGCTCGAGGAGGGGCCGCTGGCCGGGTGGGCCAGGCAGCTGCCGCCCGCGCCTGCCGAGCTGACCGAGGTGTGGGTGCTGGCCAAGGGGCTCATCGGCCGGGTGCTGCTGCGCGACGAGATCCGCACGCAGTCGCGCGACGTGCTGGCCCGGCTGCGCGCCGGCGGCATCCGGACCGTCATGCTCACCGGCGACCGCAGCCATGCCGCCGAGGCGGTGGCGCGCGAGATCGGGCTCGACGAGGTGAAGGCGGGTCTCACGCCCGAGGACAAGGTCGCGGCCATCCAGACGTTCCGCGCGCAGGGACACAAGGTGGCCATGGTCGGCGACGGCGTGAACGACGCGCCGAGCCTCGCCGCGGCTTACGTGTCGATCGCGATGGGGGCCCGCGGCAGCGACGCCGCGCTCGAGCAGAGCGAGGTCATCCTGATGAACGACCGCATCGACAATTTTCTCGCGGCCCAGCGGCTCAGCCGCCGCGCGCGGAGGATCATTCGGCAGAACCTCGCGGTTTCCCTTGGGGTGGTCGTGGTCATGGTACTGGCAGCGGGAGCGGGCGTCGTGCCGCTCACGGTCGGCGTCTTCGCCCACGAGGGCAGCACGGTGGCGGTGTGTATGAACAGCCTGCGCCTGCTGCTGGGAAAGAACGGATGAATCGGTCGACGGCGAACTCCATGTAGGAAGCCCGCTTGCCCGTTCGACAAGCTCAGGGCCCCGAGCCTGTCGAGGGGCGGGCGAATCTTCAATTATCGCGCGCAAGCGCGCTTCCTACACCTAAGAGACAATTCGAAGCCCCCGCAGACATTGGAGGGGCGTGATCTCGCCTGCGCCCGTTTCGACTTCGGCTCGGCGGGAGCCTCGCCCTCCCTCCCGGGCGAGCGCGTCGCGTGGAGGGCGGACCTCCCGGTCCGCCGCCGGGTTTTTGCGGGAAGCCCGCCGGGGACGACGCGCCCAGCCATCACGCGGTGATCCACACGTGGTCGCCGATGCGCACCTCCTCGAACAGCTCCACCAGATCGAGGTTGCGCATGAGCACGCAGCCGGCGCTCTGCGGTGTGCCGAGGCGATCCTCGTGATTGGCGCCGTGGATATAAATGTAGCGGTCGTGGGAATCGACCTCGCCACCCAGGTTCACACCCGGTTCGAGCCCCCGCAGCCACAGGATGCGGGTGGTGATGAGGTTGGAGCGGTTTTCCTCCGCGCTGAATTCGCTGAAGTGCCGGCCGGTCGGCACCCGGCCCTTGAAAACCATGCCCGGAGGCTGCCCGTGGCCGATTTTCTCGGCGATGTCATGCAGTCCAAGGGGCGTGCCCAGCGAGCCTTTCACATTGGCGGGCGGCCGGCGCGAGGAGGAAATGACAAAAGCGCGGACCAGTTCGCCCGCCCGATAGAACTGCATGGTCTGGGTGCCAAGGTGGATGGCAAGCAGCTGGTTTGCGGGCTTGATTCCCAGCGTCGCGCACTTTTGCATGACCTGTTGGACCGGAGCATTCACTGTGAACACCAACCTATATCGAGTCGGCATCGTCGGCGCCACGGGCGCAGTCGGTCAAGAGCTGTTTCGACTGCTGTTGGAGCGCAATTTCCCCATGGCCGAACTGAGGCTGTTCGCCTCGGTGCGGTCGGCGGGCAGGGTCATGGAGCGCGCCGGCAAGAAATACCCGGTGAAGGAGGCCACGCCGGGGATTTTCGACGAACTCGACGTGGCGTTTTTCAGCGCCGGCGGTCCGACGGCCCGCGCCCTGGCGCCGGCGGCGGTGAAGGCCGGCTGCCTCGTGCTCGACAAGAGCTCGGCGTTCCGCATGGACCCCGCCGTGCCGCTGGTCATGCCGGAGATCAACGCGCCGGCGATCCGCCGCCACCGGGGCATCATCGCGAGCCCCAACTGCTCGACGACCGTGACGCTCATGGGCCTGTATCCGCTGCATCGCGCGTTTGGTCTCAAGCGCTACATCGCCGCCACCTACCAGTCGGTATCGGGCACGGGCGTCGCCGCGGTGCGCGAGCTTGACGCGCAGACGCATGCCTGGGCGAAGGGCGAGCCGCTGCCGCGCCAGGTTTATCCGTACCAGATCGCGTTCAACGTCATCCCGCAGGTCGACACGTTCGGCGCCAACGGCTACACCGGCGAGGAGAACAAGATGGCGGCCGAAAGCCGCAAGATTCTCGAAATGCCCGATCTCCCCGTTTCGGCGACCTGCGTGCGCGTGCCGGTGGTGCGCGCCCATTCGGTGGCGGTCAACGCCGAGTTCGAGCAGCCCGTCGACCTCGCCGTCGCGCGGGCCGCCATCGCCGCGTTCTCCGGCGTCGAGCTGCTCGACGAGCCCGCGCAAAGCCGTTATCCGACGCCGCTGGCCTACAGCGAGCAGGTGAAGTGCGGCGTGGGTCGCCTGCGCCTCGACACCGCCCTCGACAACGGCCTGGCGTTCTGGGTGAGCGGCGACAACCTCTGGAAGGGCGCCGCGCTCAACTCCATCCAGATCGCCGAGCTGATGCACCGCGAGGGACTGCTCAAGCCCAAGGCCTGAGCCGGGAAGAGAAAATTGAACATCGACTACTCGCGCATCTGCGAGTGTTACGACGCCAACCCCGACCGCCACCTCATCGCGGTCGATGCGGAGATCTCGTGCCTCTTACAGCGCAGCGGGCGCGGTCGCGCCGTGCACGTTCTTGACCTCGGGTGCGGCACCGGCAATTGGCTCGCGGTCCAGACGAGGGCCCTGGCGTCATCGGCGATCGAATGGCATGGCCTGGACGCTTCGCCCGACATGCTCCGCGTGGCGCGCGCCAAGGTGCCGGCGGCGCGGCTCGTCGAGGGCCGGGCGGAAAACCTGCCCTATCGCGATGGCGAGTTCGATTTCGTGGCGGTCAACTTCGCCTTCCATCATTTCGGCGACAAAGACGCGGCGCTCGATGAAATCGTGCGCGTGCTCGCGGCAGGCGGCAGCGTGCGGATGAACAACCTTGCGGCGGAATCTGCGGACCGTTGGTGGGTGTATCGCTATTTCCCGGCAGCGATTGCGATCGATCGCTCCAGGTTCTGGCCGGTCGACCGCATCGTCACCGGGCTGGCAGCGCGCGGCGTCCCGAGCGAAGTCGCCTTCACCCTCGACGACCGGCCGGCGCGCCTCGCCGCCCGGATCGAAGAGGCCCGCCGACGCGACATCAGCCAACTCCATCTGATCACTGAGGAGGAATACCGCGAGGGGCTCGCAGCGATGGCACGGGAACTCCAGGCAAATCCCGACGCGGAGATCGCCAAGGGCATTCCCCTCTATTCCCTTCTTGGACGCAAACGGTGACTCCGCGTGCTCCCCCAAGGGGCGGTAACGCCCTCTGAACTGCCACCGGCGCGACGACGGCCCGAATAAATCCTTGTTCCGCCGTATCACGCCTGCTTATCTCCACCCCCGGCCCGGACGGCTAGCTCAGTGGTTAGAGCATCTCGTTTACACCGAGGGGGTCGGGGGTTCGAGTCCCTCGCCGTCCACCAGCCTTCGCGCGCAGCCTAGCGGAGCGTGAAGGCTGTCCTCCGCAGCCTCGAGCCCGTCGAGAGGCGAAGGAGGACAACTCATACCGCTGCGTGCTTCGGCTGGCAGGCCAGCCGGTTCCCTTTTCCACCCCCAACCAACCACCTCCCATGCGACACACGATCTCGGTCCTCGTCGAAAACAAATTCGGCGTGCTGGCGCGCATCGCCGGCATGTTCTCCGGCCGCGGCTTCAACATCGATACGCTGAACGTCGCCCCGACGCACGACGCGTCGCTCTCGCGGATGACCGTCGTCCTCAAGGGCGACGACTCCGCCCTCGACCTCTGCATCAAGCAGCTCCGCAAATTGATCAACATCGTCAACGTCACCGACTTCAAGGAGGGCCAGGCGGTCAGCCGCGAACTCGTGCTGGTGAAGATCAAGGCGGATGGCAAAACGCGCCCCGAGATCATGCAGATCTGCGACATCTTCCGGGCGAAAATCGTCAATGTCGCCCACCGGGACGTGATTGTCGAAGTCACCGGCGACGAGGGGAAGGTCACCGCCTTTCTCGGTCTCATCGAGCCTTTTGGCATCCTCGAACTCACCCGCACGGGCCAGCTCGCGCTCAAGCGCCTGAATTCAACGTGACCCGTGAACGAACAACCCCGAACTGATTTTTCCATCATGCCTGCCAAAGTCTACACCGACAAGGACGCCGATCTCGGCGTATTCGCGAACAAAACCCTGGCCGTGCTCGGCTACGGGTCGCAGGGCCACGCCCACGCCCTCAATCTGAAGGACAGCGGCTGCCCTGTGATCATCGGCCTCTATCCCGGCTCGAAGTCCCGGGAGGTCGCGCGGCAGCACGGGTTTGAGGTGGTCGACACCGGCGCGGCCGTGCGCCGCGCCGACGTCATCATGGTCGGCCTGCCCGACATGAAGCAGGCCGGCGTCTACGCGCAGGACATCGCGCCCAATCTTGCGCCGGGCAAGTGCCTGCTTTTCTCGCACGGTCTCAGCATCCATTTCGGTCTCATCAAGCCGCCCCAGGACGTCGACATCATCATGGTCGCGCCCAAAGGCCCCGGCCACATGGTGCGCCGCCTCTACACCGAGGGCAAAGGCATGCCGTCGCTCATCGCGGTGTTCCAGGACAAGTCGGGGCAGGCCAAAAAATTCGCGCTCGCCTGGGCCAAGGGCATCGGCTCGACCCGCGCCGGCGTGCTCCAGACCACGTTCAAGGAGGAGGCCGAGACCGATCTATTCGGCGAGCAGGCGGTGCTCTGCGGCGGCGCCAGCGCCCTCGTGCAGGCGGGCTTCGAGACGCTGGTCGAGGCCGGCTACCAGCCCGAGATGGCGTACTTCGAGTGCCTGCACGAATTGAAGCTCATCTGCGACCTGATGTACGAAAGCGGCATCGCCGGCATGCGCTTCTCCGTCTCCGAAACCGCCAAGTACGGCGACGTCACCCGCGGCCCGCGCATCATCAACCGGCGGACCAAGGCCGAGATGAAGAAGATCCTGAAGGAGATCCAGTCCGGCAAGTTCACGCAGGAGTGGGTCAAGGAATACCAGGGCGGCTTGAAGAACTACCACCGGCTGCTCAAGGCCGGCGAAAAACACCTCATCGAGAAGACCGGCCAGCGGCTCCGCGCCATGATGCCCTGGATGACGAAAAAGAACATCAAGGGCGTCCAGGCCGCCTATTAGGGAAGAATTTAGAAGCTAGGAGATAGAATTCAGAAGCCATCTAATTCCAGCTCCTAGCTCCTAGATACTAAATGCTTTCGTGACCAAGCTCATCATCGCCACCCGCAAGAGCCCGCTGGCGCTCGCCCAGGCGAAGCTGGTCGCCGCCCAGTTGCGGAGGCACTTCCCGGACGCCGCGTGTGAACTGCTCAAGGTCGTGACCACCGGCGACCGCAAGCTTGAGTGGTCGCTGGAGAAGCAGGGCGGCAAGGGGCTCTTCACCGCCGAACTGGAGCAGGCGCTGCTGCGCGGCGAGGCGCACGCGGCCGTGCACAGCTCGAAAGACCTGCCCAACGAGCTGACCAGCGGTCTGGTCATCGCCGGTTATCTGCCGCGCGAGGATCCGCGCGACGTGCTCGTGCTGCGTGCGGGCGTGCGGACGCCGCTGACCATCGCCACCAGCAGCCCGCGGCGGCGGCTGCAGATCGCCCGGATGTATCCGGGCGCGGCGTTCACCGAGATCCGCGGCAACGTGGACACGCGCCTGAAGAAGATCGCGGCGGGCACGGCCGACGCCACGGTTCTCGCGGCCGCGGGGCTCAAGCGGCTGGGATTCGAGTCGTGGCCCGGCGTGGAGTTTCGGTTTCTGGATTTCAAGCAGATGGTGCCGGCGGTGGGGCAGGGCGCCATCGCCGTGCAGTGCCGCCTGGAGGACGCGCCATTCCTGGCCCCGGCGCTCGACGCCGCGACCGCGCGGCAACTCGGCCTCGAGCGAACCCTGCAGGGCCGGCTCGGCGGCGGCTGCCAGCTTGCGTTCGCGGCGCATGCGACTCCCGATACGCTGTACATTTTCCACGAAAAGACCGGGCCGCGCCGCCTGCCGCTCTCCCCGGACGATTTTGACCAGCCGGCGAACGCGGTGGAACGGATTTTGAAGGCACTGGGATTGGCGGATCAATGAAGGGCCGGCGGATCCTCGCGGGAGTCCTCGGGCTGGCGGGGCTGGTCGGCGCCGGCATGGCGGTCATCACTTGGTCCGAGCCCGACGGCGGACGGTGGATGTTCGCCGCCTTTGCCGCGCTGTTCGGCGTGCTGACCTACGCCGTCGTTCGGCCGGCGAAGCCGCGGGAGCCTGCACCGACGCGGTTTGTGCCCGCGTGGTTTTTCGATGGCGCGATCCTCGTTTCGGCCGTCCTGATCCTTCTCGTCATCGCCTCCTGCATCTTCGGCCGGAAGCCGTGACGAGGAGGTTTCCGCCTGAATCGCACTGTACCGTGAGAATCCGGTGGCGCGGCGGCGGAGAGCCGCGCGGCAGGGCCTCCTTCTTCCGGCGATTGCTCATGGGGTGGGTTGCGCCTGGCCGGAGCGGGCCTGCAGGGCTTGCAGCTTGGCGGCCCAGCGTTGCGCGTCGGCGGTCCGCCCGAGGCCTTGCGCAACGAGGATGCGGAGTTCGTAGAATTCCGGCTCGTCGTCCTTGATCGCGATGGCCCGCCGGAGATGCCCCTCGGCCTCGGGGTACTGGCCGCGCGTATATTCGGCGCGCGCGAGGAAGCTCAGATAGTAGGGATTCCGGAGCCGGTAACCCTCCACCTTCTTTACCAACTTGGCCGCCTGCTTGAGCTGGCCGGTCTGGGCGTAGAGGTCCGCGAGGCTGCTGAGCGCCGCGAGTTCCGTGGAGTCCTCCCGCAGGGCTCGCTCCAGGCAGTCGTGGGCGCCCGCGAGGTCGCCCGCCAGTCGCAGGGCGGAACCTTTGTTGGCCCACACAAAGGCGGCAGTGGAGTCAGCCGCCAGCGCGCGGTCGAACAACGCCTGCGCGTCCGCGGCGGCGCCTTCCGCCAGCCGCGCCACGCCCAGGTTGTTGTAGAAGTGGGTGAAGGCGCGTGCGTCGGATATCACCTTGGCCGTTGCGACGGGGGCTTGGCGTTCAGCGGTGGGCAGCGGGTCGAGCTCGAATTGCTCCACCCCCGCCCAGACGCGGACATTCAAATGCCGGATTTCGGTGACGAGATTGCCGAACCGGTCCCACCGGGGGTACGTGTTGACCTCGCAAAACCTGGCGGTGAGGCCGTACGCGCGGGCGACGGCCACCGCCAGCAGGGAGAACGAGAGGCAGTTGCCCCGGCGTCGTCGGTAGGTCTCGCGGGCGGAGTAGTTGCCGCCCTTTTCGTAGACAAATTGCAGGCCCTGTTCTCCCAGAATGGCGGTGATGATCTGGTTGAGGCGGGCTGATTTGATGGCGCGGGCGTCAATGCGCGCGGAAAAGAAACGTTGCATCTCGTCGTCGAGCGCCAGCAGCTCCCGGTCGTCGGCGGGGAACGCGAAGGGCGCGGCATGCACGGCTGGCGGCGGTCCCGCGGATGCATCCGTGCCTGCCTGCTCGCCGGGGGCCGGCCCGGCCGCGCCCAGGGCTCCTGCGATGCAGCCCACGCCGCGGATCAACGCGGAGAGCCGGGCCCAACCATGGCGCCGCCCCGGCCTGCGCCGGAAGAACGCCGTCCAACCGACAGCGCCGTCCCGCAAAGGCTGCGCGCCGCGGCAAATCCGGGCGCCAGCCGGGGTGCAACGCGCCGGCGGGCGGTTCCGGTGACCCGTGGCAGAAGGCGATAGGGAGGATGGCAGACCGGATGACATGAAGCTCGGTTGCCCAAAGCGGCCCCGGGCTCAAACACTATAGGCCGCGACCCGGCAGGTTCCAGCCAGATGCTGTTTGGGTGAATGGAAAGGCGGCAATCTTGGGCCGTCACGGACAAGCCGGCATGGATTACCAGTATTCCTCGACGTGGATCGTGCCGGCCACCTTGCCTTGGTCGGGCTTGAATCCGCGCGCCAGCAGCAATTCCTTAACGGCCCGGATCATGTCCGGATTCCCGCAGAGAAAGACATCGGCCCGCTCCGGATCGAGCGGCACGCCGCTGAGCAAATCGACGATGCCTTTCTCGAGCAGGGTCTGGACCCAGCCGGTGTGGCCGCGGAAATGCGGATCCTCGTGAGGGTAGGTGATCGACGGAATGTAGGTGAAGTTGGGCCGGATGCGGGCGAGGCTTTCCAGTTCCCCGCGGTAGCCCAGATCCCAGCTGTAGCGCGCGCCGTGGAGCACCACGACGGGTCGCTGGGTTTCGCTCACGAGCAGCGTGCGCAGCATCGACATGTAGGGCGCCAGGCCGGTGCCGGTGGCGACGAGGATCAGCGCCTTGCCGGGGGCAACGCGATCAAGGGTGAACATCCCGGTGGCTTTGGGTCCCAGGAAGAGCCGGCCGCCGTAGGGCAGGGCGAACAGGCGCGGAGTGAGCTGGCCGCTCGTGATCAACGTGACATAAAATTCCACGTAGTGCTTTTCCACGCTGGACGAGGCGATGCTGTAGGCGCGTTTGATCAGCTTGTCGGGCTCGGCCGGCGGCTCCTCGTCGTCCGCCTCGGGCACCCGGGCCTCGCGCCCCAGCAGACCGAGCACGGCAAACTGGCCCGGCTTGAAATCGAAGAGCGGGGCGTCGGGTTGGACGCGCATGATCTGCAGCTGGGCGTTGATCTCCTCGCGGCCGGCGAGAACGGCGTTGTAGCTGGTGGTTTCCGGTGTGCTCATGGGATTGCTTCCAGACCCTGGCTCAGTCCCAGATCGGCCGCCAGTTTTTCGGGTATTTTGTGAGCTCGTTGAGCCGGCTCATTTCGCTGGCGTCGAGCCGGTAGCCAACGGCCCCGAGTGATTCGCGGAGCTGGTCGGCGTGGTTGGCGCCGACGATCGGCGCCGTGACAACCGGATTGGTCAGCAGCCACGCCAGGGCGGTCTGGCCGGTCGTCTTGTTGTGCGCCCGCCCGATCGCGGCGAGCGCATCGATGACGGCCCAGCCGTGCTCATTCAGGTAGTTTTCCGTCACGGCCTTGGCGCGGGCGCCGGCCGGCGGCGGCACGCCGCGGCGGTATTTGCCCGTGAGGAAACCGCCCGCCTGCGGCGAATACGGAATGACGCCGAGCTGATGGTGCCGGCAGAGCGGCATGGCCTCGATCTCGAAGCCCGCGCGCTCCATCAAGTTGTATTCCGGCTGATAGCTGTCGAAACGCGCGTAGCCATGCCGGTCGCTCTTCCAGAGCGCCTCCATCAACCGCCACGCGGGATAGTTGGAGGCGCCGAGATAGCGCACCTTGCCGGCGCGCACGAGGTCGTCGAGCGCGCCCAGCGTCTCATCGATGGGCGTGGCGAGATCGGCCCAGTGGCATTGGTAGAGGTCGAGGTAATCGGTCTGCAGGCGGCGCAGCGAATCCTCGCAGCAGCGGAGCACGCGGGAACGCGAGAGGCCCTCGCCGTTGGGGCCCTCCCACATCTTGCCTCGCACCTTGGTGGCCAGCACCACGTCGGCCCGGCCGCCGCGCGCCTTCAGCCAGCGGCCGATGATTTCCTCCGTCACCCCGCCTCCCGCCAGCCCGGCGGCGTGCCACGTGGTGTAGATGTCGGCGGTGTCGATGAAATTCCCGCCGGCTTCCCGGTATGCGTCCATGACGGCAAACGACGCGGCTTCATCCGCCGTCCAGCCAAATTGCATCGTGCCGAGGCAGAGTTCGGAGACCTTGAGGCCGGTGCGGCCGAGATTGCGATAGTCCATGGCAGTAACAGTTAGGAGGAATGGCGCGCTTTGCCAGCCGGACTTGAGCGTCCGGGCCAGCCGCAGCGCTGGTCGGGCACGGATACTATTGGTCATTGCGAGGAGCTCTGCTGGCCAGCAGAGCGACGAAGCAATCCAGCCTTTCGACAAGCTCATCCATCGACAGGCTCAGGATGACCCTGAGCAAGGTCGAAGGGTCAGGGCCCCGAGCGCTGTCGAGGAGCTGGATCGCCACGGCTGGCTTCGCCAGCCTCGCGATGACAAAGTAGACTGTACCGGTAGCGTACGTTATCGTCCGCCTGGGAGGGACCAGAAAAGAACTTTGCATGAGGGCGGCGGAGTGGATTTTAATCCCGCTTCCGCGTTTCCACCAACGCCTCCACCTCTTTGCAATGACCCAGGGCATCGTCTATCTCGTCGGCGCCGGGCCGGGCGACCTCGGCCTCGTGACCCTCCGCGCGAAGGAGCTCATCGCCTCCGCCGACGTGGTCGTTTACGACTACCTCGTCCACCCCGACATGCTGGCGTGGTGCCGGGCGGAGTGCGAAAAGATCTGCGTCGGCAATCCGCCGCAACTGCACGCGCTGCCGCAGGAGGAGATCGAGGCGTTGCTCGTGGCCCGGGCGAAGGCCGGCCGGCGCGTGGTGCGCCTCAAGGGCGGCGATCCCTTTGTCTTCGGCCGGGGCGGCGAGGAGGTGCGCCGGCTCGCCGCCGCCGGCATCCCGTTCGAGGTCGTGCCGGGCGTCACGGCCGCCCTCGCCGCGGGTGCCTACGCCGGCATTCCGCTGGCGCAATGCAACACCAGCTCGTCGCTCATCTTTCTCACCGGCCATGAGGACCCGGAGAAGCACACCCTCGCGGTCGACTGGCGCCAGTACGGGGCGCTGGCCAACGCCACGCTGGCCGTCTACATGGGCATGGATAACCTGCGCCTCATCCTTTCCGAACTCATGGCCGGCGGACTGGCCCCCGACACCCCCGCCGCCGCCGTGCAGTGGGCCTCGCTCGGCCGCCAGCGCAGCGTGGCCGCCACCGCCGCGACTCTCGCCGACCTGGTCGAGGCGCGCAAACTCGGCGCGCCCGCCATCATCCTGATCGGCGAGGAGGTGCGTCACCACGCGGTGATCGACTGGTTTGAGCAGCTGCCCCTCTTCGGCCGCCGCGTCGCCGTCACCCGCGCCCGCGACCAGACCGGCGAGCTGCGTCGCAAGCTCGAGGATCTCGGCGCCGAGGTGCTCGAGCTGCCGCTCGTCGAGATCAAGCCGTTCACGGACCGCGAGACGACGGTCGATATTTTCACCGAGGTCGGGCACTACGACTGGCTGGTGTTCACGAGCGCCAACGGCGTCCGCCACTTTTTCGACCTGTTTCTCAAGGCGTTCCAGGACATCCGCGCCCTCGGCGTGATGCGCATTGCGTGCATCGGCGAAGCCACGGCCCGGGCCGTGCGCGCCCTCCACCTCGAGGTCGAGATCTGTCCGGAGACCGCCACCGCCGAGGCGCTGGCCGACGCGTTGATCGCCACCAGCAGCCTCGACAACGGCAAGGTGCTGGTCGTCACCGGCAACCTCAACCGCGACACCCTGGTGAAAAAACTCGAGCAGGCCCGGGCCATCGTCGACCGCATCCAGGTCTACGAGAACGTCCGGACCGACCTCACCGGGAACCCCGCGGCCGGGGAATTCCGCGAGCGTGGCGCGGACGCGATCCTGTTCGCCAGTTCCTCGGCGGCGCAGGCCTTCGCCGCGCAGGCGGCGGCGCTGCAACTGTCCCCGGGCGCGAAGCGCCCCTTCGCCGGCAGCATCGGCCCGATCACCAGCGAAGCGATGCGCCAGGCCGGCCTGCCGGTGGATTTCGAGGCGAAGGAGGCGACGCTGGATGCGTTCGTCACCGCGCTGCTTATAAAGCTGGCGAGCGGATGAGGGACATCGCGCCTGAAAGGATGATATCATGATCAACGGCATCCGGTTGAAGGTCTGCGGGCTCACGTCGCTGGTCGACGCGGAGCTGGCTGACCGCGCCGGGGCGGATTACCTGGGCTTTGTGCTGTACGCGAAGTCGCCGCGGCACGTGACGCTGGCGCGGTTCCGCGCCATGGCGGCGCGCCTGCCGGATCGCAAGAAGGTGGCCGTGATGGTGGAGCCCTCCGCCGCCGGACTGGTTGAGGCCATGGCGGCGGGTTTCGATTTCGCCCAAGTGCATTTCCGCCACGATCACTCACCGGCCGTGGTTGCGGCCTGGGCTGCAGCGATCGGGCCGGGGCGTCTCTGGCTCGCCCCGAAACTTCCACCGGAGGCCGATGTGCCGGCGGCGCTGCTCCCGCTGGCGACCACCTTCCTGTTCGACGCCTTTCACGCCGAGAAATTCGGCGGGTCGGCGCAGACCGCGGACTGGACGAAGTTCCGCCACCACCGTGAGGCGCATCCGGAGAAGACGTGGATTCTCGCCGGCGGATTGAATCCGGAAAACATCACTGTCGCGCTCAAGGCGACGGGCGCCCGCCATGTCGACGTGAACAGCGGGATTGAAGCCTCGCCGGGCGTGAAAGACCCGGCGAGGCTCGCGACGTTTGTCGCGCACTTGGCGGCCAGCCGGCTTGGCTCGCCCATGGGCGGTCCTGGCCGATAATGGATGTCTGCCTGGGCTGGACGTAGTGCGCGGCTTCAGCCCGCACTCGGAGGCTCTTTAAGCGCGGGCTAAAGCACCGCGCCACGGATCGATCAGGATGCAGTTGTTGGCAGGAGGCGCACTGTTTCTTCCGCGAGTGCTCGCGGATGGCACGGATTTCCTCCGGCGGGAGGCCGAGGAATTCGAGGAAGCGCTGGTGGTACTCGGGATCGGTCCGCTCAGCGGTAGCCGGCCTTTTGCAGCGCTTCCAGCGTGCGGATGGGGGTCGGCGGATCCAGATACTGGGCGAGGAACGTGTAGATTTTGACGCGAATCTGCTTGGCGAGCTTCGTGTCGATCCGGTCGAAGCTGTGCCCGCCCGGCGCGTTCTGGAAAACCTCGTAGTCGAATTTCTTCCCCGCGGCCTTCAGGGCGTCGATCAGCTTCTGGACTTCGAGCACGTACACATCGTCGTCGTTCGTGTTGGTGTGGATGAGCAGCGGCGTCTGCAGTTTGTCGACGTGCGTTACCGGTGAGCGCCGGAGGTATTCGTTGACATCCTCGTTGACGGTCTTGCCGATGTGATACGGCGCCGCGAACTCCTTGCGGTACTCTTCGTCCTGATAGCCGAGCCGCGCCACCAGGTCGCTCACCGGCACGCCGGCGAACGCGACCTTGTAGTCCTGCGGGTGCTCGAAAATCTCCATCAAGGCAATCAGGCCGCCGTGGCTCCAGCCGACGATGCCGACGCGCGCGGCGTCGATGAAGTCGTAGTTTTCAACCATCCAGTCGCGCGCGGCGTGGACGTCTCCGATTTCGAGCCCGCCGTAATCGATCTGCCGGTAAAAGCCCTCGCCGTAGCCGGTGCTCCCTCGATATTCGGGCGCCACCACGACGTAGCCCTGGGCCATCATTTCCCGGATGATGTGCGTGTGGTAGGTGGTGAAATCCGCATGCACCCCGCCGTGCGGCAGCACGATCAACGGCGCCTTTTTGCTGCGGTCGAGCTGGCGCGGCAGGAAAACGTACGACCAGAACTTGACCGGGTTGGTCGCGCCCATCGCGGTCGGGTTTTTCGGGTGCGCCGGCGGGGGACCGACCATGAACACCTTGTCGATCACGGCGACGTCGCCCACCTTGTCGTACCAGAGCACATCGTCGACCGCCTTCTCCAGCGCGTCGACCCGCTGGTTGAGGGCGTCGAATCGGGATTCCAGCTCGGAGGGCTTGGCGGGGTTACCCGCGGGCGCATCCTGCGCGGCGACGGGCCGTGAGGCGAGCGCGCCGGCAGCCAACGCCGCCGAAAACAGCCACCGGGCGAGGCAAGTTGCTCGTGAGTTCATGCCGCGACAGATACGCCGCCGAGCCGCCGAGGGGAAGCTGGATTTCGATGACTGGGGCGCGTCGGGGCGCATGGGGATCACGCCCGCTGAAAAGAACTGGATCGCCACGGGCCGGTTGCGCCGGCCCTCGCGATGACAGGCGGAGCGGGTAAGCGTGCGGGCTTGTCACGCCCGCTCCATCGCCGCGCCGGTCAGGCCGGGCGCAGGTCGGTCTTCGCGATGGGCAGCGTGCGGATGCGCTGGCCGGTGGCGGCGAAGATGGCGTTGCACACCGCGGGGATCGCCGGCGGCAGGGCGGGTTCGCCCAGACCGGTGGGCGGATGGTCGGTCTTGAGGAAATGGACCTCCACCGGCGGCGCCTCGGTGAAGCGCAGGAGTGGATAGGTGTCGAAGTTGGCCTGCTGCGTGCGGCCGCGGTCGATGGTGACCTCCTGCAGCCAGGCCGAGCTGAGGCCGTCGATGACCGAGCCCTGCACTTGGTTGAGGGCGCCACTGGGGTTGACGATCGTGCTGCCCACGTCGGCCGCCACCCATACCTTGTGCACCTTGAGCGTGCCGCCCTTGTCGACGCTCACCTCCGCCACCTCGGCGAAATAGCCGCGGTGGCTGAAATGGAAGGCCACGCCTAGGCCGCTGCCTTTCGGCACGGTCCGGCCCCAGTCGGATTTCTCCGCGACGAGCTGCAGGACTCCGCGCATGCGATCCGCGTCGTAATTGCCGCCGGTTTTGGAGGCGAGGAGATCGAGGCGGAACTGAAGCGGATCCTTGATGGCCGCGTTAGCCAGCTCGTCGATGAAGGACTGCATCACCCAGGCGATGGCGTTGCTGCCGGGCGCCCGCAGCGGCCCTGTCGGCACTCCGAGCGGCATGAAGGTGGTCTCGAGCTTGAAGTTCGGCACGAAGTAGGCCGGGAACTCGCTGTCGGAAAGGCCGGCGCTGTCGGCGGCATGTTCGCCCTGACCGAAGGTCACGAAGTGGTTCTGCCACGCGACCAGTCTGCCGGCCGCGTCGACACCGCCCTTGAAAAAGTGGAAACCAGCGGGCCGGTAGAAGTCGTGCTGCAGGTCGTCCTCTCGCGTCCAGAGCAGCTTTACGGGAGCGCCGGCGGTCTTCGCGATCCACGCGGCCTCGACCATGTAATCGTTCAAGAGTCGCCGGCCGAATCCGCCGCCCACTCGCGTCATGTGAATGGTGATGTCGCCTTCGGGAAGGCCCAGCGTATGCGCAACGAGCTGGCGGCCGGGCTGCGGGTTCTGGGTGGGCGCCCAAATCTCGAGTTTGCCGTCGTGGAAATGCGCCGTGCAGTTCTGCGGCTCCAGGTTGACGTGCGCGAGAAACGGATAGGAGTAGGCGGCCTCGACGACCTTGGCGGCGCCTTGCAGCGCGGCGGCAACGTCGCCGTCGTTCCGCAGGGTCCTGGCACCGGGCTGCGGCGCAAGTTCGGCGGCGCGCCGGGCGAAGCCCTCGCTGCTTTGCTCGTTCGTCTGGCCCTCATTCCAGGTCACGCGGAGCTGCTGCCGGGCGCTGCGCGCGGCCCACCACGTGTCGGCGACGATGGCCACGCCGCCGAGGAGGCCGTGGAGATCGCTGCCGCCCTCCACGACGAACGCCTGGCGCACGCCGGGCATGGCCTTGACGCGGTCGAGGTTGGCGCTGGCGACCTTGCCGCCGAAGACGGGGCATTTTTCAAACACGGCGTAGAGCATGCCCGGCACCTGCACATCGATGCCGAACAGGGGCTGGCCCGTGACAATCGCGGGATTGTCGACGCCGGACACCGGCTGGCCGATGATTTTGTAGTCCTTGGGATCCTTCAGCTGGACCGAGTGCAGGTCGGGCGCGGGCAGGGTGGAGGCCTTGGCGACAAGCTGGCCATAGGCGAGCTTGCGGCCGCTGGGCCGGTGATACACGGCGCCGGAGGAGGCGTAACATTCCGATTCCGGCACGCTCCAGGTCTGGGCGGCGGCGCTCACCAGCATCTGCCGCGCGGCCGCGCCCACGCGGCGCAGTTCGTCCCAGTTTTTGGGTGTCGTTGTGCTTCCGCCGGCGCTTTGGTCGCCGTATATGGCCGGCTCACTGAGCGCCTGCTCGATCTTTACGTTCTTCCAGTCGACGTCGAGTTCCTCGGCGATGAGCATGGGCATCGAGGTTTTCACGCCCTGCCCGATCTCGGGATTTTTGGCGATGAGCGTCACCACGCCGTCGGGCGTGATGCGGATGAAGGCGTTGGGCGCGAATTCGGCCGCGGTTTCATCCGCGGCGGCGGCGAACACCCTCGCGCCGCTTTTCAGATAAAAGCCCAGCAGCAATCCGCCCCCGGCGAGACCGGAGACGCGCAGAAAGGATCGGCGGTCCATGACAGAAATCGGGTTGTTCATGGTGCCTCCTTATTTGCCGGCCGCGAGGGTCGCGGCGTGGTGGATGGCTTCGCGGATGCGGAGGTAGGTGCCGCAGCGGCAGAGATTGCCGGCCATGGCGTCGTCGATGTCCGCGTCCGTGGGATTGGGGTTGCCGGCGAGCAGCGCGGCGGCGGTCATGATCTGGCCGGCCTGGCAGTAGCCGCACTGGGGTACGTCGTGCTCGCACCAGGCCCGCTGCAACGGGTGGGAGCCGTCCGCCGAGAGGCCCTCGATCGTCGTGATCTTCATGCGGGCGACCGTGGACACGGCCGTCATGCAGGAGCGCGTGGGTACGCCGTTGAGGTGGACGGCGCAGGCGCCGCACTGGCCGATGCCGCAGCCGAATTTCGTTCCCTTGAGGTCCAGCAGATCCCGCAAGACCCAGAGCAGGGGCATGTCGGGGGGCGCCTCCACCGGGCGAGACTGCCCATTGATGTTTAATGTGAATGAGGACATAACGCGAAGCAGGCCAAGGAGCGGGTGCGCTGGAGTGCGGCAAAGATGCTCGCGCACCCCTGCCAGTCAAACGGCCGGCGAAAAAAATGCCGGCGGCTTATTTCGCGGCACTGCGCCGCACGACCCAGTCGATGATGGCGTCATCGTTGTGCTCGTGGCGCCAGACGAGGCTCAGGAACTCGGCCGGATGGATGTCGTGGGCCTTGAAGAATTTCCGGTCGCCGCCGCAGCAATACATGAGCGATGGCGGCAGTTCGCCGCGGAGCTTGGCCTTGGTCTTCGGGATGATGCGCGGCAGCCACTCGATGCCGCGCACGGTGTCGGTCTTGGCGGGCATCTTCGCCTCGTCGAGCACGGCGGCCGATGCCTTGCCGTCCTGCGCGTTGAGGAAGTAGTCGCGGCGCACGAGCTCGATGGCGAGCGCGGTATTCCAGGTCGGCTCGCCGCCGGAGGTGAAGTCCTCCGCATAATCGTAGAGATACTGGGCGGTGAGGCCGTTGGCGGCGAGGAAGGCCAGTTCATCCGCGGTGAAATAGGTGTCCGCGCCGCGCCGGCCCTGGGCGTAGAGCCGGCCGGCCTTTTCCCACAGCGCGTGGAGTTTCTCGGCAAAATCGTAGTGTTTCATGGGCGCTCATTGAAACGCGGAAACGCGAAGACGCAAACCGGCCGCCCGGACCGCAGCGCTTTGGCGCAGTGGCGGCAACACACCCGGCCTCGCGCCAGGACGTAAAGCCGCCAAGATCTCAGGGCTCGTTGTGTTTGCATCCTGGCATCGGTTCATCCAAGAACGGGCGCCAAAAAAAACCACATCGCAACAAGGAGAAATCATGTCGACACACACCTGCCCTTGGTGGCTCGGCTATCTGCTGGCATCGCCGCTGCGCCGCCTGATCGAAAACCCCGCCGCCCGCCTGGCGCCGTACGTGCGAGAGGGCATGCTCGTGTTGGAGCCTGGTCCCGGCATGGGGTTCTTCACGCTGGAGCTGGCCCGACTGGTCGGTCCGGGCGGCCGCGTGGTGGCCGTCGATCTGCAGGAAAAGATGATCGCCGCTTTGCGACGGCGCGCCCAACGGGCTGGGCTGGCCGATCGCATCGATGCCCGGTCCTGCACTGCCGACGACCTGGGGATCGGCGATCTGGCGGGCCAAGTCGATCTCGTCGTACTCTTCCACATGCTGCACGAGGTCTCCGATCAGAACCGGTTCCTGCGGGCGATTCATGCGGCGCTCCAGCCCGGCGGCGGCGTGGTGATCGTCGAACCCCGCGGGCATGTGTCGGCGGAAGCGTTTCAAGCCTCCCTGACCTTGGCGAAGACGATTGGGTTTGAGATCGCTGAGCCCGCGCGGGGGAAGGAACTTCGCGCGCTGCTTCGACGCCCGGCGGCCTGACCGATCGCGGAGAAAAATGCAGCGCGGGGAGGGCGGAGCTCCGGCTTCGCCACAGATTTTTGCGCCATGGCGTCCTTGCGTTGGTCCGTTAAGCCTCACGCCAAGCCGCGAGGTCGCCCAAACTCACAATCGCAGAATTTCGGCAGTTGCTCACAAGCGCCGCGAATGCTTGGATGCGATCGTGGCGTTCGCTCCAGCCATCACGACAATCGAAACCAATCGCGGTAATCCATCGATTGCCCCCGAGGAAATAAAGATCTGAAAACCGCTGCGGCCGTTTCCTAGTTCGGACTTTGGTCAGCCCGCTCCCCATGAAACCCTCCCGTTACCTTCCCATCCTCATATTTATCTTCTGGGCCCCCTTGGCGTCGGGTCAGCATTACCTCGCCGTCAAGGATGGCGACAAGACGCGGATCGTCGTGGCGGCAAGGGGCACCGAACCCTTGGTGCTCAACAAGGGCAAGCTGGAGGTGGTCCATGCCGCCAGCTTTGCCTTGGCCGAGGGGGGCGAGTACCTGCCGCTTTACGTCGCCGTCCGCCACCCGCGGGTGATGACGTCCTCGGCGACGTTAAATTACACCGGCGAAGTGAACAAGGAGTTCCACCTCAACTGCGAACTCGAGACGGCCTATTCGTTGGAGCACGTCTTTCTGGTCATCTTCCTGAATCAGACGGGGGGAAAGAGCATCTTTCTCTGGGAGGTGGGCCAGCTCGAACCCCGGCACCCGTCCTCGGTCAGCGTGGTGGTGCCTATGCAGATGAACAATGAACCGGGGAACTACCAACTTTACCTCTTCTCGGGCGGGCGCGAGCTCTTCCACACCATGATGCCCTTCGGCCTCATGGATGCGGCGCTCAATCGGATGGTTCGCGAGCGCATCAAGGATGTCCAGAACTCGCCCGTAACACCAATCTTGGGTCCGGCGCCGGAGTATCCGGCCGCACTCTCCAAAAAAGGGATCGAAGGAAGCGCCACACTCTCGTTCACCATCGACACCAATGGCAGCGTCTCCGACCCGGCGGTGGTCGAGGCCAGCCAGCCTGAATTCGGCGAGGCCGCCCTGGCGGTGATCCGCCAATGGCGCTTCCTGCCCAAGGTGAAAAACGGCCAGCCGGTGCGGGCCCGGGCCGAGATGCCCTTCATGTTTTCCGCGCCCAAGGAAAAGTAGGGCGCAGCCAGGCGGTACTTATTTTTTACAGAAGATCGCAAAGGACGCAGCGCAGCCTTTCCCTTCGTGGCTTCCGTGCCGGGCTTCGTGCCCTTCGTGTTCTTCGTGGTGCAATTGATCGCGGCGCGCCTGATGACGAAGCAGATATACTGACGTTGAAACGTCGCCTGGACCGCGACTGCAGGCCGGCCTTGACCGTCGCCCGCCTTTGCGGTTCGCCTGATGCGCACGCAGTCCCTCCCGGGGCGGTAGCTCAATGGACAGAGCATCGGTCTTCGAAACCGAGGGTTGCGGGTTCGAGCCCCGCCCGCCCCGCCACTTTTCTTTCGAGATCGAAAGAAAAGTGTCCTCCGAAACCTTGGCGAAGGAGGACATTACCTACGGACTGCAGGCTTCGCTCGGCACGACCAGCCGGTTGAGTCGGCCCGAATATGCCCAAATCTGGGCACCAGGTGACCCAAACGGGTTACACTTTCCCAACAATGTCATCGGGCCGAACCACGTTATACGGCTGGCTGAGTCGGCGAGTTCTTGAGCTCGAAATACAAGATGAAGCAGCAAACCAAACAGACTGTAAACACCGCTTCATTTGCCAGGTACCAACCGATAGACAATGAACTCATCCCGAGGATGACAGCCTTCATGCCCGGATGGAATCTGCCAAAGGGGATTGCACTGGCCTTAGGCTTGGGAGGAACAGGGAGGGTGAAAGCGTTTGCGCAGCGCCACGAGGAGGCTGAGCGCGGCACAGAACCACCAGCTCAGGGCGCCTCCTCCGCCGCCACTGCCGCTTTTGTTGAGGGGTGTGGGTGTGGTGGTGTAGACGCTCAGGAAGGCTGGGAAGCTCGTGGCACTGCCCAAGGAGTTGGTGACCACCACGGTATAGGTGCTGGCGTCGCTGGCTTGGACATTGTTCAGGGTCAGCGTGGAGGAGGTGGCCCCGCTAATGGGTTGGCCCGCCTTGTTCCACTGGTACGTGGGTGGGGGTGCGCCGCTGACTGTCACGGAAAAGGTGACGGTCGTGCCTGTCGGCACGATTTGGGCTTGTGGCTGGGTCAGGATCTGCGGGGTGGCCGGTAGCTGCCCCTTGCGGATGGTGTCATTGCTGGTGTCGGCCACATAGACATTGCCTGACCGGTCAACCGCTATGCCGGTGGGGTAGAATAGCCGGGCGGCGCTGCCGAAACCGTCGGTGCTCCCGCTGGAACCGGCGAGGCCGGCCACCGTGCCTACTGTGCCCGCCGGGCTGACTAGCCGGATGGAATGGTTGTCCGTGTCGGTGACATAAAGGTTATTCTGGTTGTCCAAAGCCAATCCCGCGGGGTACTGGAAGCGCGCCATGCTGCCAAGCCCGTCGCTGCTTCCGCTGTTCTGCGCCAGTCCTGCCAGGGTGGCAACCACACCGGTTGGCGTGATGGTGCGGATGGTGTGATTACCCGCGTCGGCGACATACACCGTGAAGACATTTGCCGCCACGCCTTCCGGTGAGGAGAACAGGCCCTCGGCACCGTCGGTGGAGCCGGCGGTGCCCGCGGTTCCCGCCAGGGTGGTGACGGTCCCACTGGAGGTGATCTTGCGGATAGTGTCGTTACCGGTGTCGCCCACGTAGAGATTGCCTACGGGGTCCGCGGCGATGCCCGAAGGGTGGTTGAAGCGGGCGCTGCTGGCGGAGCCATCGGTGCTGCCGCTGCTTCCCGCCAGTCCGGCCACTGTGGTGACATTGCCGGCCGGGGTGATCGCGCGAATAGTGTGATTTTCCGTGTCGGCGACATAGATGTTCCCGAATATGTCCACGGCCAGTCCGCTGGGGCTTTTGAACCGGGCAGCGCTGCCAAGGCCGTCGCTGCTGCCGCTGGTTCCAGCCAGTCCGGCCAGCGTGGTGACATTACCGGCCGGGGTGATCGCGCGAATGGTGTGATTTTCCGTGTCGGCGACATAGATGTTGCCGGTGTTGTTGTCCGTTGCGACGTCAGCCGGGGCCCGGAAGCGGGCGGCGCTCCCAGTGCCGTTGGTGCTGCTGCTGATTCCCGGTTGGCCAGCCAAGGTGGTGAGCCACAAGGGGGAGGTTACGATCAGGGCTGCCGGTGCGCTTGTGACTGAGCCGTTGATGTTGTAGATGAAGCACCGGTAAAGGTTCCCGTTCATGCCAGTCGTGACTGCGTTCACGGTCACGGTGGCGGTGAGAGAGCCGTTGTAGGTACTGTTGTCGGTCAGGGGTACCCAAGGGTTGGTGAACCAGGTGATGGTGCTGGGCGTTTGCAGACTCCATTGGTAGCTGGGCGGGGGGGAGCCGCTGACCGTCACGGGAAAGGCGACATTCTGCCCGGGTTGCGTCGTTACGCTGACGGGCTGGGAGGTGATGCTGGGAGGAGGCAGCCCGGTTCCGATCGCTGAGACGAGCGAAGAGACAACCGGTACGCCAATGCCGGTTACCATATCGTAGCCAGAGCCCGCGCTGTAGGCGCCATTGTTGCCGCTGGTGATGTCCCGGAAGTTCGCCGTACCCATCAGTGGGTAAACCTTAGGCCCCAACAGTCCGAGGGGCGCCAAGCCGCCGACACTGGCCCTTGCTTGATTTAGCAGGGCGCAGAAGGCGGCCCAAGTGGGGCAACTGGCGCTGGTGCCCGCCGCTGGCGGCATGCCTATTCCTTTATAGTAGATGTAGAAGCCCGTATTGGGGTCGCCGAGCGCTGCTACATCCGGCACGAGCCGTCCGCCGGGGGCTAGGGGGATGCCGGTGCCGGTCTGCCAAGCTGGGCGCGAGGTGAAGATCGTACTGATGCCGCCGCCGCTGCCCGACCAGCCGACCTCGCTGGTTTCCGTGCCGTCAGTGATATTGAGTGTCAGATGGGTGCCCCCGACTGCGGTCACGTTGGGATCGCTGGCCGGATACGAGGGCTGCAAGGGGGCGGTGGGATCATAGTGTCCGGTGGTGTAATTGGGGTTGGAGCCGCCGTCGCCTGAGGCGGCGAGCACCGTGACGCCGCCGCTGGCCAGCGCCGCAAAATATTGTTCTGCGGTCTGCAAGGATGACTGGGACATCTGTCCTTCTCCCAAGCCGTAGGAGAGGCTGACCACGCGCATTGCCGGCTGAGAGGGCAGGTCGTTGTAGATTTGGAGGTAGGCCGCATTAAGGTAGACGTTTGCAAGCGTGCCAGTGGCATAAATTCGGATCTGGGCCGCGGGGGCAAGGGAGCTGGTTAGCTCCGTGTCCATGGTAACCTCCAAGCCGTCATAGCTGGGGCTGGAGGGACCTACCGGGGTGGGGGTGTTGGGCACCGGAATTTCGGTAATGCTGGTCAGCGACCGGTTGATTCCGCATTGAGACCAGAAGGTGGTGAGGTCCGTGTTGATCGGGAACACATCGATGACGATGGCGATGGTTTGGCCCGCACCAGTCAGACCTGTGGTGTCGGCGTTGTAGGCATGGAGGATTTCGGAGGGCAGGTAAGGCACGGAATAGGGTACGTTCAGCGAGTCCTTGTGCGCGATCTTGTGCGGCCGGATGTGGGGTTGCAGGCCGTTGACACCCACCAGCGAGGGTGCGAGGGCGGCGGGCAGGCTGGGGGCCGTGACCGCCGAGGTGTATTCCGCGCCCTCGGAGGCCACGCGGGCAAAGTCCACTTGGAAGGCCTGCCGGATTTGGTTGACCGTGCCGCGGGCAAAGAGGGAGAGTCGCATGGTGTTGTCGCGGGTCACCTCCAGTCCCTGGGAGGTGAGCCAGGCAGCCATGGCCTCGTAGTCGGCAGCCAAGGGGAAATATCTGGCGGCCATTTCCTCGCGGAGGATGATTTCGCCGCTGGCCACGCGGGCTTGCAGCTCGGTGAAATTCCGCATCTTGAGCCCCACTTCGACCTGCATGGGTGCGGCCTCTTCTTCTGAAGTGAGGGTGTGGCGCAGAAGGTGTGCCCGGTTGGGGGCGGCCTCGTCCTTCTCGGGGATCTCCTTGATGCTGCCGCTGAATACCCGCAGGGGCGGATTGGCTGCGGCCCAGCAGGATAAGGGACCTAGCATCAGCAGGGTGCTGAGGATCAGGCTGGTTTTCTTTGTGATGGTGCGCAGCGATTTCATGGGGTTTCCTCAGAGCTGTGGGGTTGAGTGGGAGGCGATGATCGCGGATTTGGCGCGTTGGGCGGTGTCGGCAAGGGACGAAAAACCTGGGACCTTGAGGTTAAGTGCGTCGGTCAGCTGTTCCAATCGTTGTTGGTTCCGTTGTCGCATGAATTCGATCTGTTGGGTTTCCCAACCATGGGCCACGGGCGCGGGTGCGATCGGAGGGGGACTTGTGAGGGAACAGGTGCGGGTAGGTGGTGGCTCAGCTGAGCTGCTCGACCACTCGATCGATCTTCGCAAGCGTGTAGCTGGATAGGAAGAGTGAGATAGCTCTAGTGTAGATCTCGAAGCGGCTCTGCTCCTTCAGGTGGTTGGGCGTCGCCAGGAGGCCGGTGAACCAACCGAGAGCACAACCTAAAATCACAACTGTGAGATTCATCCCCCCCGCCACGCTCGAATCGCTCATGACGAGACATAAACCTAAGCTAAGAGCATAAGGTTGAGAATAGCGGCGAGAACAGCGGTCATGCGAATCTTGTAGTTCATCTCTGCCTTTTTCTTGCCGAACTGTGTTTATGCCACCGTGCGTATATGTTTATTTTTCGCATAAATCAACCGATTAATTAGTAGGTTATGGAAATCGCGGGGTGAATTATATTCTGGGTCATGCCGTCGACAAAAGTGCCGGGACAGTTATCAACCGCAGATAACATGGAAAACGCCAGGGCTGCGCCCGGCGCAACCAAGGGGTCTGGGAACACTTTTGTTCCGTTAAGTGGGGTGCTACTTCACGCGCAGGACGCAAAGGAGCAGCCATCAGGCTCGGCGCGGCCAGCCGGTGGAGTCTGTGGTGTTGCAGCGGCAACCTTAGCGTCTGGGCGGTCTTGCGCGAGCCCCCGGTACCTCACGCTAAGACGCGAAGGACGCAAAGGAGGCTCAGCCTGGCCGGCTTCGTGCCCTTCGTGTCCTTCGTGGTGAGACCGACCGCAGCGAGCTTCAGGCGCTCAGCCGGAAGTCGATCTGGCGCTTGAAGCGGTCCACCCGCTCGGTGACGACCTGGACCTTCTGGCCGACGTCGAGGCGGCGCCGGGTGCGGCGGCCGATCAGCGCAGTGCCGGCGTTGTTCAACAGGTAGAGGTCGTCGCGCAGCGTCGACAGGTGCACGAAGCCGAAGGTCATGGCGTCGGGCAGCTCGACGAAGAGCCCGTGGTTGCGCACGTCGGTGATCACCGCGCCGAAGGCGGTCTTTTTCTTCTTCGCCACCTCGCGCTCGAAGAATTCCAGCAGCTTCACCTTCTGCGACTCGCGCTCGGCCTCCATGCTGTTCTGCTCGGTGAGGCTGAGATGCTCGGCCAGGCTCTCCATGCGCGCGGTGGTGGCGCCGGGCGGGTGGCCGCGCGGCGCGGCGTGGCCGAGATGCTTGACGAGGTACTGGTCGAACACGCGGTGCACGACGAGGTCCGAGTAGCGGCGGATGGGCGAGGTGAAGTGCGTGTAATCCTGCCTGGCCAGACCGTAATGCCCGTCGGGCGCGGCGCGGTAGACGGCCTTCTTCAGGCTGCGCAGCACCTGCGTGCGCAGCGTGTAGCCTTGCGGGTGGGTCTTGAGGACGTGGAGCAGCCGCGTCATCTCCTCGCGGCGCGTGAGATCGCCGGTGGTGACGCCGAACGTGGCGAGCAGCTGGCGCAGCTCCTGCAGCTTTTCCTCGTCCGGATCGTCGTGCACGCGGTAGAGCGAGGGCAGGTGGTGCTGCTTTGTCACGCGCGCGATGGCCTCGTTGGCGGCCAGCATGAACTCCTCGATGAGCTGGTGGCTTTCGTCCTGCTCGATGCGCTCGAGGCGATCGGCGTAGCCCTGCTCGTCGACGAAGATCTTCACCTCGGGCATGTCGAGGTCGAGGCTGCCGGCGCGCATGCGCTCGCGGCGCATCCGGCCGGCGAGGTCCCAGAGCTGGCGGATCCAGTGTTGCAGATCGGCCAGTTCGTCGCGCCCGAGCGCGGACAAGGCGCGGCCGGTGGCGCCGGTCTGGTGCGCGGGCGGCGCGGGCAGGCGGCGGATCTTGTCGAGGTTGTCCTCCTTGAGAAACGCGTAGGCCTGGTGATAGGTGAGGCGCTTGCGGCTGCGGATGACGGTGTTGGCGAAGGCGGTGGCGCTCGGCCGGCCCTTGTGGAAGGTGAGCAGCACGGCCTTCGTGAGCCGGTCCTCGCGCTCGACGAGGCTGCACAGTCCGTTGGAAAGTTTTTCCGGCAGCATCGGCACGACCGCGCCGACGAGATAGGTGGAGTTGCCGCGGCGCTGCGCCTCGCGGTCGAGCGCCGTGCCGGGCCGCACGTAGCTGCTGACGTCGGCGATGTGGACGCCCACGCGCACGTCGCCGTTGGGCAGCGTCTCCACGGACAACGCGTCGTCGAAATCCTTGGCGTCGTCGGGATCGATGGTGAACGTCGGTATATTCCGGTAGTCGAGCCGCCCGGCCAGCTCCGCCGGGTTCACCCGGGCGGGCAGGGCGGCGGCCTCGCGCAGCACGTCGTCGGGAAACTCGGGGGCGAGGCGGTACTTCAGGTAGATCGCGGCCAGCTCGGCGCGGGGCTCGTGCGTGCGGCCGAGGCGCGCGACGATCTCCCCCTCGGGATTGACGTGGCGCTGCTTCCACTCGCGCAGTTTGACCACGACCTTGTCGCCGACCGCCGGCACGGGGCGCAGGTTCGTCTTGGCCGGATCGGGCACGTAGATGTCGTGGATGAAGCGCGGGTCGTCGGGGACGACGTAGAAAAAGAGTTTCGTGCGCTGGAGGTTGCCGGTGAGCTGCTCGTGCTCGCGCGCGAGGATGCGGATGACGCGGCCGGTCGGCTCGCCGCCGGCGCGGTTACCCCGCGGGCGGGTGAGTTCGTCGCTGAGCCGCACGACGACCTTGTCGCCGTGCATGGCCACGCCGGTGTCCTCGGCGGGGACCTGGATGGCGGGCTTCTCGGGCTCGGTGGCGCGCTTTTCCGGGAGGACGTAGGCCGAGCCGCCCTGGCGGAACTGAATGCGGCCGGTGACGAGGTCGGCGTCGCGCGGCAGGCAGAGCCGGTCCTGCTTGATGCGGACGATCTCGCCGGCGGCGAGGAGCCGGCGGATCTCAAAGACGAGCGAGTCGCGCTCCTTTTTGGGCAGTCCGAACGCGCGGGCGATCTCGGGTTCAGCAAGCGGCACGTAGTCGGCGGAGCGGAGCAGGGCCAGGAGGCGTTCGCGAAGCATCATGGAGGAAAAATTGGGTATGTCTTCAACCACCTGTCATCGCGAGCACGCCGCGGCGGCGGGCGTGGCGATCCAGCCCCTCGACCGGGCTCGAGGCCCTGACCCTTCGACCTTGCTCAGGGTCATCCTGAGCCTGTCGATGGATGAGCTTGTCGAAGGGCTGGATTGCGTCGTCCCGCCTTGGCGCTCTGCTGACCAGCAGAGTCGCAATGACGGTTGGCAGGTCCACCGTAGCCGCGATGGCGGTCGCCGCAACCGATTAATCGCAAAAGCGATGCGCGGGTTAAATCCCCCGATCGGGCGCTCCTTTCGACTGGCTTGGAGGCGGGGGCAGGAGTAAATTTCCGCCATGAAGATTGTTCACGCCGCCAGCGAACTGTACCCGTATGTGAAAACGGGCGGGCTGGCCGATGCCGTCGGTTCGCTTACTGCCACGTTGGCCGACAAAGGGCACGACGTGTCGGTCTTCGTTCCGGGTTATCGCGCCGCCCTCGAGCACGAGGACGTCGCCCAGGCCGAGCAGCGCCTGGGCCTGCGGGTGGAGATGGGCGACCGGACTTACGCCGGCGACGTGCGCGTGCTGCCGGTGAAGAAGGGCCTTACCGTCTATTTCATCGGGCGCGAGGAGTTTTTCGACCGCCGCCTGCTCTACGGCAACGGCGAGCGCGACTACGAGGACAACGACGCGCGCTACGTGTTTTTCTGCAAGGCGGTGGTGGAGGTCATGCGCATCGCCGAAATCCGCGCCGACGTCGTGCACGGGCACGACTGGCAGGCCGCGCTGCTGCCGCTGCTGCTGCGCTACGAGGAGCGCCGCAGCGGGATCGCGCTGGCGATGAAGACGGTGTTCACCATCCACAACATCGCGTTCCAAGGCGTCTTCCCGATGCGCTCCTTCGCGCTCACCAACCTGCCCGACGAACTCCTCGGCATCGACGGCTTCGAATACTACGGCCAGATCAACCTCATGAAGGGCGGCATTTTTTTCGCCGACCGCGTGATGACGGTCAGCCCGCAATATGCCAAGGAAATCCAGACGCCCGAATTCGGCTGCGGACTCGAGGGCGTGGTGGGGACGCGGGCGGATGATCTGGTGGGATTGATCAACGGCATCGACATCCGGCTGTGGAATCCCGCCCGGGACCGGCTGCTGCCGGCCCGGTACGCGGTGCACGACCTGACGGGCAAGCGCGTCTGCCGCGCCGCGCTGCTGAAAAAGCACGGCATGGATGAGGCCTACCAGGGGCCGGTCTTCGGCATGGTCTGCCGCCTGACCGAGCAGAAGGGGCTCGATTTCCTCCTGGCGGCCCGGGACTTCTTCGTGCAGCAGGACTGCCGCCTGATCGTGCTCGGCACGGGGGAGAAACGCTTTGAAGACGCGCTCCGCGAGCTGGCCGCGGCTTATCCCCGGAAAATCGCGCTCAGCTTGCGGCACGACGAGGGGATGAGCCATCTGATCGAGGCGGGCGCGGATTTCTTCCTCATGCCGTCGCATTTCGAGCCCTGCGGACTGAACCAGATGTACAGCCAGGCCTACGGCACGGTGCCGGTCGTGACGCGCGTCGGCGGCTTCGTCGACACGGTCACGGACATCGACGAGCGGCCGGAGGACGGCACGGGCATCCTCTGTCAGCCGACCGAGGCCGAATTCATCAAGGCGCTGGAGCGGGCTGTCCGGTTCCACGCACAGAAGGAGCGCCTGGCCGAAGTGATCAAGCGCGGCATGACGCGCGACTTCAGCTGGCAGAAGGCGGCGACCGCCTACGAGCAGTTGTATCAGAACACGATCTGAAACCGCCGTCCCCTGTTGTTTGGATTATTGGCGCGGTAGCGCCGGTAGGGACGGACCGCCGGGCCGTCCGCGTTTACAGGGACGGAAGGTCCTCCGTCGCCGGGGCGGCAGCCTGACGCCGCCGCCACAAGGCCTCGGCAGTGAACACCCCCAATGCCAACCAGACGCAGGCAAAGGTGATCAGGCGGGTGGTCGTGACCGGTTCATGATACAGCGCGGTGCCGAGCACAAAGCTCAGGCTCGGCGTGAGGTACTGGATGAAACCCACCGTGCTCAACGGCAGCCGCCGCGCGGCGTGGGAGAACCACAGCAGCGGCAGCGCCGTAATCACGCCGGCGCCCATCAGGAAGACCGAGGCGTGCAGGTCGTGCAGACCGAATGCCGCCGTGCCGGCGATTTCTTGCCGCGCCAGCCAGGCCAGAGCCAGCGGCGTCATCGCCAGCGTCTCGAAGAACAGGCCGGGCAGCGAGTCGAGGTGGGATTTCTTCCGCAGCGCACCGTAGAGGCCGAACGAGCCGCACAGTCCGAGCGCCACCCAGGGCATCCCCGCCCGCGCCGCCAGCGCCTGGCCCACACCCGCCGCGGCGACCGCCACCGCCACCCGCTGCAGCGGTCGCAGCCGCTCGCGAAAAACCACCAGCCCCACGAGCAGGTTGAACAGCGGCATGAGGAAATAACCGAGGCTGGTGTCCACGACCCGGCCGGCGTTCACCGCCCAGATGTACAGGCCCCAGTTCACCGTCATCGCGGCGCCGGACAGGGCGGCCCAGCCGAGGGTGTGGGCGGTCCAGTGCCGGCGAATGTCGGCCCAGCTGCGTTCCCGCGTGAGTAAAACCGCCACAAAGAGAAGCGACCACACCACCCGGTGGGCCACCATCTCGCCGGCGGGCACATCCGGGAGCTGCTTCCAATAAACGGGCAGCAGCCCCCACGCCGTGAAGCACGCCAGCGCCGCCCCCAGGCCGCCGGCCCGCCGCCGGGCTTCATCGGCGGCCCGGGATGAAGCCGGCCCAGACGGAGTATCCTGGCTGGCAGTCGGCATCCGGTGATTAACGAACGGATCGCTGAACGCATGCAATATCGGAGCGGACGCGGTCGGGCCGCCAGAGGCGCCGGTGAGTAGTGGTACGTTCGCCTGTCATCGCGCCTGCCCATCGTAGCTCGCAGAGCGGGCCGCCTGTCGTCCGTAGCCTCGGCGAAGGACGATGGCGATCCAGCCCCTCGACCGGGCTCGTGGCCCTGACCCTTCGACCTTGCTCAGGGTCATCCTGAGCCTGTCGATGGATGAGCTTGTCGAAGGGCTGGATTGCTTCGTCGCCCCGACCTGTCGGGGCTCCTCGCAATGACAAACTATACCACTAGCCGCCCGGTGTCGCGGCTTGGAAAATTCCCGCCGGCTGTCATCGTGACGGCATGAAAGTGGCCGTCGCCGGTGCCTCGGGTTTTGTCGGGAGCGCGCTGGTGCGGCGGCTGGAGCTGGGCGGGCACGAGGTTGTCCGGTTGGTGCGGCGGCCGGTCGAGCGGCCGGATGAAGTCGCCTGGCATCCCTCGTCATGCGAAGTGGAGCAATGGGAACGGCTGGAGGGGGTCGAGGCGTTTGTGAATCTTGCCGGCTCGAATCTCGCGGCCGGACGCTGGACCGCGGAGCGCAAGGAGGAGATCAAGCGGAGCCGGATCGAGGGCACCCGCACGCTGGTGGCGGTGATGGCACACATGAATCATCATCCCCGCGCTTTTATCTGCGCCTCGGCGGTCGGCTATTACGGCAACCGCGGCGACGAGGAACTCACGGAAGCGAGCCGCCAAGGGGAGGGGTTCCTCCCGGATCTCTGCCACGCCTGGGAGGAGGAGGCGCGGATCGCCGAGTCCGTCGGCATCCGGACCGCCCTGCTGCGCCTCGGACTCGTGCTGGGGCCCGGCGGCGGCGTACTCGCGAAACTGGTGCCGGTGTTTCGCGCGGGATTGGGCGGGAAGCTCGGCGACGGGCGGCAGTGGATGAGCTGGATCGCGCTCGACGATCTGCTGGGCGCGCTGTTGCGCGGATTGTCGGACGCGCGTTTGAGCGGTCCCATCAACGCCGTCGCGCCGGCGGCGGCGAGCAACGCCGAGTTCACCCGGGCCCTGGCCCGCGCCGTCGGCCATCACACGTTTGCGTCCGTGCCGGCGTTTGTGCTGCGGGCGATCTTCCCGGAGATGGCCGACGAAATGCTGCTGGCGAGCGCGCGGGTGCGGCCGCAACGCCTGCTGGAGGCCGGGTTCAGCTTCGCGCATCCGGAGCTGGAGGGAGCGCTGCGCGTGGCGCTCGATGAGAAGTGACGTTCCCGGGTTTGTGCCAGCGGACGCGCGGGGTGGAGCCCGCACTCCGTGCGGGCTGGGCGACGTCCGCAGGAGAAAACCCGCACGGAGTGCGGGTTCCACCACAGCCAACCTTGAATCGTTTCGACTAAGGAAATCACCCAACCTGGTCTGGGTAATTTATCAACCGGGGCTGGGACTCATAGCGGGCGATGCTGGGGGTGGCGTGGGGTCAGATTAAGGGAAGACAGGCAATGATTTAAGGGGGAGGCCGAGTACCCAAAAAACGCCGCGGCGGTTAAGCTGCCGGCATGATTTTTAACACTGCCGCCCGCCAAAGCCTCTTCGTGAGCATGACCCTGCTCGCGCTGGCGGTGACGACGAAGGTCAGCGCGGCGAACATGACCTACGAAGCGGCGGTGGCCGACGCACTGACGGTGGCCGCGCACCGGCCCGAGCTGAGCGTGATGCGGATCGCCGGTCAGTCGATGCTGCCGTACTTCGGCGACGACGCCGTGGTGGTGGTGAAGAAAATCGACGCCGCCCGGCTGCGCGTCGGCATGATCGTGATTTACGTGAACCGTTTTGGCGAGAAGATCGCGCACCGCGTGATCTCCCCGGTCAACGGCGGCTGGCAGGTCAAGGGTTACAGCAACGACGAGGCCGACAGCACCGTCGTCAACAACCGCAACCTGCTCGGCATCGTTTACGCCACTTTCCACTCTGCCGGTCGGGCGCCCGTCGCGATTGCCACGGCGAATCTCCCGGCCATCGAGACGGTCTACGCCGCGCCGGCGAAGTGATTTGGGGTCACGCGTGGAACCCGCGCTCCGTGCAGGTTGGTCCCCACGGAGTGCGGGCTCCACCATCGGGCAACGGCCTCAAGCCATTTGACAAGCCATGTAGGAGCCTGCTTGCAGGCGATTCCTCCGGCTCACCGTAGTGCGGTGCTTTAGCCCGCACCACCCGCACAACTTTGCGCGGGCTAAAGCGCCGCGCCACGGGCTGGCTGGCCCAGCGACAATTCCGGGCTTCCCTAGCCGGACGCCGCTGCCATGATGTCCGCCTTCATGCAGAGAACGCTGATCATTTTCAAACCCGACTGCATCGACCAGCGGCACGTGGGCAATGTGATCGACCGCTTCGAGCAGGCGGGCTTCATCATCGTGGGCTGCAAGATGACCCGGCTCGCGCCGGCCCTCCTGCGCGAGCATTACGCCCACGTGGCGGACCAGCCGTTTTATCCGACGCTGGAGAAGTTCATGGGCTCGCACCCGGTGATCGTCATGGCGCTCCAGGGCGAGAACGTGGTGCAGCGCGTGCGCGATCTGCTTGGTCCGACCGATTCGCGCAAGGCCGCGAAGGGCACCATCCGCGGCGATTTCGGCACCGACACCACCATCAACGTGGTGCACGCCTCCGACAGCGACGCGAACGCCCGGATCGAGCTGGCGCGCTTCTTCGCGCCCTACGAGCTGTACGACGTATAGCGCTGATTTCGCCACCCTGCCATCTTTTGCACGAGATCATGACTGCCTCACGCCAAGGCCGCGAAGGCCGCAAAGGCTTTGGAACCGCTTATCCACACTAATGAAGTTATCGCTTCACGCCATGGACCAGCCGTCGCTTTGCGTGCTATGGCCGGCAGGCGCAAAGATCGCAACAGGGGAGATCATCAAATCCCACCTTTGGTTTGCGACCGTTGCGTCCTTTGCGTGAGAAAAGCTCTGGGGCCGCTTTTTTCCTTGAGATTCCCCGCGCCGGTCCAAAATTCGCACGCTTCGCCCGCCCTCATCGTCTAGAGGTTAGGACAGGAGATTCTCAATCTTCAAACCGGGGTTCGATTCCCCGTGGGGGCGCCATCTGATAGCCAACAGGTTACAGAAGAGCGTAGTAAAAACGTAGTAGATTTTGCGGCTCGGGAGTACGGGAACGGGTGCGAAAAGAGGGCGACGGTTGGAGTCGCTTTTGAGGAGGAAAAGGCCGGAAGGGCCGCCGGATGCCGCCGCGAAGCGGCGGCGCCGGCGCCCGCCGGCCTTCCTTGTCGGAGTAGTAACAATTCCGACAGGAAGAGATACCGGCTCTGGCCGTATTCAGGTGGGAAAGGATTGGTAACAGACCGCGAGGGTCGAACCATTTGGGAGAAGGATGAGGACGATGAGACGCTTTATCGGTGGAGATGCTAATGTCGGCAGATGTCGTCGCGATAATCGGGTTTGGGTTCCACGGCCCTAACCTGCGGCGAATACTCTTCGACGAGCTTTGCGCGCTGCCTCACACGACTATATTTGCAACCCTGTTCGACCCGGATGAAGATGCGGTGGGAGCATTGGCAAATCGACCGTCTGTGCGGAAATTCTCTCTTCAAGCGCATCAGTTTGTACCTGAGTTTCTAAGGCGATTGCAGGCGGGCAGCTTGGACGACTGGCGCAGTGGGCCGGGGTTCGTCATCTGATGGTGGTGCGATGGGGCTTGGGATGCTTGGGTCATCCGAAATGCCTTGACTGCTCTGTCTGCTTCGTTTGCTTTGTTTGTGATGAAATCGATCATCCCCCAAGCCCGGCAGGCTATAGCAGAATACAACCGTGCCGCGGAGCTCTTGCAGGTGGCCAAAGATATGCCGCCGGCGAAGAAGGTTAAGCTGGCGCCTTATTGCGCGGTGATCTTGGAGTTACGGCGCAAAGAATACAGCTGCGCCGCTATAGCCGATTTCCTGACAAATCAGCTGGGGAGAAAGGTGAGTCGTTCCCAGGTGTTTGGTTATATGAAAAGAAACCCGCTAATCTTCGATGATGGGAGGATCAAAGCGTTTAACAGGTGGTCGGAAACGATGGTTAAGACGGGGAAACCGCAAAAAATTAGTTTTAAGACAACTCATCCAACGGAGGGGGTGGTCCATTGGACTGGAACGGTTAAAGTAACTAGAGTCCCCAAGAGGTTGAACGTAGTGGAGGGCTTGCCGCCGGATTTCTACATGAGAAAGGGGACGGGGCTCTATCGGCTGGAAAAGGAGGGTGATGGCTCCAGTGAATGGGTTCTCGCCAGAAGGCTTAAGAAACCGAGGGGTGAGAAGTGAGTGCGGAAGATATGATTCTAACGACGGCGCGGGCCCAGGCGGAAGCCGTGGGCGTATCGCGTTGGACCATTCAGGCTGTCCGTAAGGCTGGCCGCGAACTCGGGGACCCTGTGGGGCGATATATCACCCGCCGTAGGCTGCTCGCTTGGTTTGGCCGGCACCCTGATTTTGTGGGCGCCCATTACTTGGGAAAAAGCGCAAAGCGGCCGTGCAAAGGGTCAGATCATCCGCCTGTAGACGCTGGTAAACCCGATGAACTGTCTCATCAGCATGGCCAACATATGCCATCGCCTGTTGAATAGGAACGCCTGCACGGGCCATTCGCGTGATGACAGTGACTCGGGTGCAGTGAAAAGAAGCGTGCGGGCAGACACCTTTCCAGTTCCTTTCAGGACGGCCTTTCAAGAACCAGTGCCATTCCTTGGTGGCCATGCGGGGAAGGGTGCAGGTCCGGTCAAGATTTGCTTCACGCAATTGGCGAATCAGGGGGACAAGGGCAGGGTGAAGCTGGGTGGTGAACACGTGGCCCCTTTTCGCATGGAAGGTGATGCGTCCGGCTCGCTCGTCGATATCGCTCAGGGCGATACTCGTTTCGCTGATGCGGCACCCTTGGTGCAGGGCAATTTCAAAGGAAATGGTCATCCACCGTTCGCTCAAAGGAAGGTTGCCTTCCCATTCGACCAAGCCGGCGCGGATGGCGGCCACGTCGGCGTCGGTGAGTTCGGGCTTCTCGGGGTAGCGGTCGCGAGGGATGCCCATTCTTTCAAGCGGGCTTGCAGCGATGTAGCCACGGTGAACCGCTTCGCGCATGGCACGGGCGAGAAGTCGGAGCTCCCACAGGGCGGTGTTGTGAGACGGATTTTTTTTGGAAACGCGTTTAACCTGGCTCGTCCTCCATTTTATGTAGTCAAGGCCAAGCTGATAAGTGACGGCATGCGGTCCGCGAACCTTGCGCTCGGTGAGGAACGCATCCAGCCAGCGCCAGCGGTGGAGTTCGCTGTCGAGGGTCGTCTGGCAATTTCTGTGCTTGAGGCGCAACCACTCGGGCACCCAGCGATCAAAGCGGGCCGATGGGGCGATGGCGCGGGCGGCGCGTGCTTCGGCGGAAAGCTCGCGTGCCATGTCGAGCGCGCGTTTGAATCCTTGCGAGTCGTCGCGCCGGCACTGCGAGCTCTTGGCGACGTAGCGCAGACGTTTCGGACACCAGTAACTAATCCACCAATACGGCGAATCAGTGCGTTTGTAGACGCTGGTTCCGCTCAAGTTCATGAGCGTAACAAAGCGTAGTAAGGGTCACATTCCAAGAAAATAGTTCACTCGCAAACGCCTTATGAAGACCAACATACACCAACATTCTGGGGCCACCGGGGTTCGATTCCCCGTGGGGGCGCCACTTCCAGGCCACATCCGATTTCGGGATGTGGCCGTGTGTTTTAAGGCACCGGGTCGGACGAGGAGCTGCGAGCCGAGGTCATGGCACTTGCGGCTGAGCGCGTGTTACATCGGGTAGGCTTCGGGCCGGACCGCCAAACCGGTCCGTCCCCCCGCCGGGGATTGCCAACGACACCCGAACGCACTATATCAACCAACGTCTCCGACGAACACTCTCCGGGTGGAGCAGTTTGGGCGTCCCTCTCACCTCCTCTCCCTAATTGGCCTTTTTTGGCCAGGTGGTTTGGGCCAAGGGCGCCTAGAGCCCGCAGAAACACCCCCAACAAAAACCTGACTCAACATGAATGCTCCCAATCCCACCTCCATCGAACCCCTCGCCCAGCGCGGCCTGCGCTTCGCGGCGCTCGGGTTGCAGGCTGTCCTCGTCACCCTGCTCCTGCTCTTGCTGGGTCTGACCGCGTGGCCCACCCCCGTATACGATCAACTCCAAGCTTTGATGTATGGGATTCACCCTTCGGTCCCAAGCTGGATCCTCTGCTTTGGCCTGGGTCTCGCGTTGTTCCTCGTTGCCCTTGGGGTCTTTCTGGCCTCCTGGCGGCTGCAAGTGCGTTCGTGGTGGCGCATTGTCCTCGGCTATGTCGCGCTGGGGGTTGTGCTCGCCTACCTGGCGCACGATGAGGCAGTGATCCGGCATCCGCTCACGATGGAGGAGATCTCACCGGTGTTTCCCGGCGCCGAGGCGAGCTACAACGTGCTGATGCGCTATGGGAAGGCGCACCCGCTGGCACAGAAATTCAAGGCACCCGACTTCAAACACGGTTATCCCTCTTTTAACCCCGAAGCGCCCGGCCCGTGGCGCGAGACCATCACGGCGCACCGGGCCGAGTTCGAGGCGCACTGGGCGGAACTCGCCCCCGTGCGCGCCTGGTGGGCCGAACTCAACGCGTTTGACCGCATCGGCGACCTGATGCCAGCGCGCATGGACGCCGAGATCGTCTCCTTCCAGGCCTTCCGCACCATGTCGCAGCATGGCGTCGCCATCGCCAGCCTGCAGGCGCTGGACGGCCGCGGCGACGACGCCATCGACACCCTGCTGCCTAGCTTCCTCATAACTTCGGGATTGCCGCGAAGGTCCCACTCCTTCCGGAGTGAACCAGAGGTTGAAGTTAAAGGACATAATCTCCCGGGGATAATACGGGCCGCCGTGGTCGGCGATAAGTCTTCCGTCGAGAAAATACCGCACATGGCCGCCGGCTACTTGAAGCACGAGGATGTGCCAGCCGCCTTCCTGGCCGGGAATGATGTTGTGGGTATTGTCCTGCGTCCCGTCCGGCAACGGGTCGGCCGTTCTCCAGGTGGTGACAAAGAGCGCCGGCCCCTTCTGGCCCCAGCCTCCCTCGGGCAGGTATTCAAAATCGCATTCACTGTAATTGGGGTTCTTGGGTATATCCACGGTGGAGTAGGTGTAACAGCTTTCGACTACCCCATCGCCGGCCGGCCCTGAAACCGGGCCGTAGGAGAAATGCACGCGCGCCGCGTAGGTGCCCTCCTTGAATTTGCGCTGCTGGCAGATCTGCGTCTGGACCGTATGGGCTGGCGTCCCGTCCGTGGATGAGGTCATCCGCAGGATTCGCCCCCCAGGCTGGGCGGGATCGGCGGCGAAGGAGACACCTTCCTTTTTCCACGAGGCGCCTTCGATGCCCGGCCAGCCGGGCTTGGTCCGAACGATCCAACCATGGGTTTCCAGCTCGTCTCGGCTCGCGTAGGAGAAATCGTCGAAGAAAACCTGCCGGGCGGAACCAGGCGGGTCGGCGGGCAGGGCCGCCTGCCAGGCGAGAAAGGAGGCGGCGCAGGCCAGGCCGCGCAGTATCCTTGGAAAAGGTGCGCCGTGATTTCTGGGAGCTGGTTTTTCCATGGGGTCGTCTTATCCCTGGCGGCGCTCAAAATCAAACCCGGCAAACGAGGGCGATATCGCGGGTGGTTTCCGCCAGGGTAGCGCCGGACTGCCAACGTTCATAACGACGCCGCGGGGACAGCAAAAGGGGTCGGGTTTTGAATCTTTAGGCTGGCAGGCCGGGGCGTGGGAAGGGGCGTGAGCAGCTTACTTCGGCGAGACGTCTGATTGGTATTGGCGCTCAAATCCAGGTTTTGTAGAAAAGCGCTCATGACTGCCGGCGGCATCCTGGCCATGGCCTTGCTCTTGGTGATGGGGCTGGCCTCGCAACTCCGTGCCCAAAATCTGCTCTACGTTGAGGAGGGGCAAAAGCTGTGTCTCGTGCGCAGCGCTCGGGGCACCGAGCCCTACATCAAGGTGGATGGCAGACTTATCCCCGCCTCCGGCGACCGGTTTGCCCTGAAAAAGACGGAGGAGTTTTTGCCGATGTTCATTTCCGTGCGGGACGTGGAGGTCTGGACGACCTACCTCCATTTCAAGGAATCGGCGATCAACAACGAGTTCCATTTCAAAGCCAAGTTCGAGACTCCCTGCCGGCTCGACGATGTCTTCATCGTGCTCGACCTGGACACCGAAGCCGCGGGGAAGGTCCTTTTTCTGCACGAGATTGGCCGGCTCGAGCCGCGCGATCCCAAGCCGGTCTCACTGGATGTGCCCATGACCTCGAAGATCGGGCCGGGGCATTACCAGTTCCATCTTTTCGTCGGTGGGGTGGAGGTCCTGCACTCGGGGATTCCGTTCGGGGAGCGGGAGGCGGCCTTGGACCGCATGGTGGCCAAGCGCATTGCGGGCGTTCAGGATGCGCCGCTGCAGGTCTTCGTCGGGCCCAATCCCGATTATCCGGCGGCGCTGCTCAAGGCGAAGACCAAGGGGCAGGCGCTGGTCTCGCTGCGGGTCGACCCCCGGGGCCGCGTGTTGGAGCCCGCCGTCAAGAGCGCGACCGATCCAGCCTTCGGCGAGGCAGCGCTCGCGGCCGTCAGGCTCTGGCGCTTTCTGCCGAGGGTGGAGAGTGGCCGCCCCGTCGAGACGACTGTGGAGATGCCGTTTGACTTCACCCCGTCTGAATAGGGGGACAGCAAAAAGGGTCAGGTTTTGAATCTTTAGGATGGCAGGCCGGGGTGTGGGAATGAGCAGTCGGGTGTGGCGGGCTTGCAGGGGAAGCCGAAACTTGACTAGCTTTGGCGCCCTTGAGAACCAACGCGCTTGAGGCTGATGGAGGTGCCCGGTCCGCCGGCGGGGGCCGGCCACGATGAGCACGCAGCATCTCTCCGTTTACGGATTGCGGCGGGCCCTCATCGCGGGAATCCAGCGGGTTGTCGCGCGGCGCGAGGAGATCAATCGCATCAACGTTTTTCCCGTGGCGGATCGCGACACCGGCACCAACCTGGCCTTCACGCTGGGCGCGGTGCTGCAGGGGGTGCGCGCATCGCGATTCGCCAGCGCCGGCGAAGTCCTGCGGCGGGCGGCGGCGGAGGCGGTCGACAGCGCGCGCGGCAATTCCGGCGCGATCCTGGCGCACTTTTTCCAGGGGGTGGCGGAAGTGCCGGAACCCGGCCGGCCGCTGACGTCCGAGGTTCTGGCCCGGGCCGCCGCGCGCGGGTCGGCACGAGCCCGGGCGGCGATGGCCGAGCCCCTCGAGGGCACGATCCTGAGCGTCATCCAGGCCTTTGCCGACGAAATGCAGGCCCAGGCCGGGGCCGGAGCGCGGGACATTCGCGCCTGCTTCGGGCCCGCCCTTGAACGGGCCCGGGAGGCGCTGCGCCGGACACCCGATCAGCTCAAGGTGTTGCGTTCCGCCGGGGTCGTCGACGCGGGTGCGCTCGGCTTCGTCGACCTGCTGGAGGGGATCGCCGACTACCTCGAGCGTGGACGCGGCGTGCTGAACGACGAACTGCCCGAGGAGTTCTCGCTGGCCGGGGTCGATGCCCTCCCCGGGAGCGCGGATGACGCGGGCCATCGTTACTGCGCCCAATGCGTGGTCAGCGCCCGGGTCGTGGATCGCCGGGCCTTGAAGGCGGCCCTCCTGGCGCTGCCGCTCTCGCGCCTCGTCATTGCCGGTTCCCGGGGCGAAGTGCGCCTGCACGCGCACCTCGCCGATCCGGCGCAACTGTTCGCAACCGCGGCGCGGTTCGGCACGGTGTCGCGGGAAAAGTCGGACGACACGCTCGCGCCGTCGCCGGCGGCGTCGCGGCAGCCGGTGGCGATCGTCACCGACTCCGGGGCCGACATACCCGCCGAGGCGCTGGACCGGCTGAACATCCATGTCGTGCCGGTGCGGGTCTCGATCGGCGGACGCGATTTTGTGGACGGGGTCTCGATCTCGCTGCGCGAGCTCTACGACGCGATGCGGACCAGCCCGGTGTCGCCGCGCACGTCGCAGCCGCCCCCCGGGGACTTCCGGCGCATGTTCGAATTCCTGGTGGCGCACCACGAGCGCGTGATTCACGTTTCCATTGCGCGGGCTCTGTCGGGCACGGTGCAATCGGCCGAGGGGGCCGCGGCGCGCACCGACGCGGACCGGATCAGCGTGTTCGACAGCGGCCATGCCGCCGCCGCCGAGGGCTTGATGGCCATCTGGGCGGCGGAGGCGGCGCAGGCGGGACTCGACGCGCCGCGCATCCTCGAGGGTCTGGCCCGGATGCGCCCGCGCACGGCGTTCTATGCGGTCGCCCGCGACATCCGTTATGGCGTGCGCGGCGGGCGGGCGCCGCGGCTGGCGCTGCCGCTGACTCGCCTGCTGCGCCTCTCGCTCATGTTCCGGAGCCGGGCCGACGGCCGCATCGGCCTGATGGGCGGGTTGTGGGGGCGCGACCATCTGCCGGAGCGGTTCGCCCGCAAGATCGCGCGCCGGCTGGATCCGGCGCGCCGTTATCGGCTGATCGT
>Ga0208457_1000162_pt1 | contig 85635 bp, 67 predicted proteins | sample June2015DPH_10_1_FD_185513 | JGI IMG/M metagenome (GOLD analysis project Ga0208457, IMG submission 185513) | Peatland microbial communities from SPRUCE experiment site at the Marcell Experimental Forest, Minnesota, USA - June2015DPH_10_150... | ecosystem: Environmental > Terrestrial > Soil >... | reverse complement strand
ACGGGCGGCGGGAACAATGAAACCGGTTGGTCGAATCCCGAATACGACCGGCTCATTGCCGAAGCCGCGCGTACGACGGATCCGCAGCAGCGGCTGGAAGTGTTTCAAAAGGCCGAGGCCATTTTGCTGGACGAACTGCCAATGATTCCGATTTACTTTTACACGCACGTTCATGCGCGCCGCCCCGAAGTCAAAGGCTGGTATCCGACGATTCTCGATTACCATCCGTACCAATACGTGTACCTTGAACCGACAACGAACTGATTTCGGAAGTGTGTACTTGACGCAAATGACCGCCAGCCGAGCGCGGTGTAGATTGCTGCGGGAAACGATGTGCGGCTTTTCGTACACGGCGACTCGGCTTCGCGTAAATGGCACTCAGCTTACCGGCTCGCAGACCTACGCCTCCGGCAAGCGACTTTCGCTGGACGATCTGATTGCTGACATCAACAAGGATCGCCGCACAAATATGGACGGCCAAGTTTACCCGCCATAGGCGCGCCTTCAACGACCAAGGCTCCGTCGTGGCCCCATCAGCTTGTCGTGCAGACATCACAAACAAGTGGTTGACGACCGGCCCGGTCCGGTTATGATGCCTAGTAGTACTAGGCATCACCGATGAACCGAGACGAGTTTGCGAGGAATCTGGCGGCGGGGACGTATGACCTGATCGTGTTGGACGTGCTCCGCGACGGGCCGAGCTACGGCTACGGCATCGTTAAACGCATCTTCGAGCAGTCCAAACACACCATCCGCTGGCATCAAGGTACGCTCTACCCCGTGTTACACCGCTTGGAGAAACGCGGCCTCCTCACCAGCGAGTGGAAAGGCCCCAAGCACGGCCGGCAACGCCGCTATTACCGGCTCACCGCGCGTGGCCAACGCCTCTGGCGCGAGCAACGTGACTACTGGCGCACTTTCGCCCGCGCTGTCAACGCTCTGCTCGGCCTCTGAACGGCCACGCTCTGGAAGTGACTACGGGCTGATACCTAGTAGTACTAGGCATCATCCTTGGATTGTTTGGTTGGTTTGACGTGCAGAGTGCAGCGTTGACCCCGGCTCCCCGCTTCAACGACGTTGCGCCCCACGTCGCTTGCTTTGACAGCCGTGGGCTAACTCTGGAGTTCTTCCATCAGCTCGGATGCTTTCTTCCATACCAGTTTCAGTCTGGCGTCCAGGAACTTCTCATAGTTTTCGAACTTCCACAGTTTGGGGTCGGCGGGAATCATGTGCCGGTCCAGAAGGCCAGCGTCCTTAAATTCTTTGAAGTAGTCCTCGGGTGGCGTGTCGCCGATCTCAGAATTGATCGAGGGATCAATGAGTGTCAGGTTGCCGATGCAGTTGATATATTCATCGCGTGTTTCGCCGGATGCCTTAAGGAACTCCCTTGGGAAGATGTGATGAACGGCAGCATCTTCGCTGATGACATTTTTGCCAGCCCAGTCGGTGGCCTGATTTCGGTGAAGAAGCATGTCTAGAAGCATTAGGTACTCCTTGCCGGTGCGCCCGCGCAGGACGTTAAACCGCTCATCGGTAACATCCGATTTATTTACGATGTTGGCACGCGGTGGCCGGTCCTTCATGGCTTTGAGCAGTGCATCCAATGGGAAAGCTGACTTGCCGGAGCGGATGAGAGCAAGGTCTTCCTCGATCTTCCAGTTGGCCGATGACGAGTAGATACCGTTAAATGATCCCACAAGGAACCAGTACAGCATTTTGTGGCGGTCCTTTCCCCGGATTTCCTTGGCTGACGCAAACTTACGAGTGAATGCATAATCGAAAAGCGGCAATAACGTGTTTTGGGAAGGCATGAACTGGGAGGAGGCCATACCGAAGTCGCTCTCTAGCACCTTAAGCACAACGTCTGTCGCAGTTTCGGCGCGTGACAGGATTCGGCTGATTTTCTCCGGATCGCCAGCGTACCGCTCCCTGAGGTTGAGGATCGCACGACGAAACGAGGTTATCTTCGTCAGTTGGTTCTGGGATACTCCTAGCCGAGAGAAAATAAATCGGACAAGCGGTTCGAGGTCGAGTTCGAACGATTCCGATAGTTTCTCATGCAATTGGATGATCCTGTCTTTTTCTTTTCGTGGAAAGGCGGCGGCAAAAAACGACAGGAACATTTCCAAGTTGCCAATCTTGACGCCGGCCGAGTTCACCCTGGTGAAAATCTCGGCGATTTTCTCATATGCCCCTTCATCGTCGGCTGCGTCTGTCTTGAGCACATACATCGGTAATTGGTAGCCAACAATTTTGCGCCCCACTTCATCGATGACTTTCTTGCAGACTGCCTTGTAGTCCTTTTGCAATTTCAACAGACTGTCGGTATCGGCTAGGGCGGCCCTAACGATCAGAGAGACATCGATTCCCTTCTTCTCGCTGAGGTAGAACTTCCCAGTTTCCGGTACGTAGGATATAGCCGATGTGCGTATGATCTTGTCGCCGCGCTCAATCTGCCATCCCCCGTTCATCATAAGGGACAGTGCTGTTAGCCTTTGCTGACCGTCGAGAACATAGCGGCGAGAATCCCCGTCGTCCTTTCCGACAAGTGGAGCGCTGGGAAACTGCGATGTCGGCTCCCAGATGATGATCGCGCCGATAGGGTACCCGTTGACGATGGAATCGATTAGGTCGCGGACGTCTTCTGCGTCCCACACAAACTGCCGCTGGATCGTGGGAATGCGCAGCGTATTGGCATCCTCAGTCCAAAAGGTGCTGAGTGGGGTCAATTGCGGTTTAATGGACTGAATTTTCATTTACTGACCCTCGTATTGTTAGCTGTGCGATCGCCTACCCGGCTACTCCCGGTTGCCGTAACCGGGGTGGGCTTTGTCGTCGTTGTCTCTTGGCTTCACTTGATCTTCTGTGATGCTCAACTTTTCGGGTAGTTGATGCTGATGCTGCTGATTTGATCCGCGAAGTAGCGGTGGAGGAATCCGATGAAGGCGGAGAGGATCTGCCAGACATCCTCTGGCGTCCGGCTTTCGATCTCAACCACCAACACGCCGCTCATGGCCTGGCGTAACCATACCCAGCCGTTGTATTTGACGTGATGCCATTTGGTGTATCCGCTGAACCGCCCCGGCGCACGATAGAAAGACCCCTTCGGTCTCAGTTGCTGCTCTTTCTTGATCAGTAATCCATAAAGGTTTTCATAATTCCTCGGGACTGCGGTGATTGTCATGGGCATGCCTCCTTGCTAGGGGTTGTTTGTTCTTCGCATCTAGGCCCCGCGCAGTATGCCAACGTGAGCCGGTCGGGGCAAGCTCCGGTGTTCCCGCCTACGCCACGGCGCTACAGCGGGCAAGCCGGTTTTGTTCCGGCCGGTCAGGTGGTTGGGGCGACCAAGGTTTCTGGTCGTTTAACGGCAATCCGGTTCGGGACGACATAGGCCACCAACCGTTTATCGCCCGCCGCGTCTTCCCGAGCCAGGACCACTGCCTCCCGCACGGCCGGGTGTTGGGCAAGCACGGCCTCGATTTCTCCCAGTTCGATGCAAAACCCGCGGATCTTCACTTGGTGGTCGGCCCGGCCGAGAAACTCGATGTTCCCATCGGGCCGATAGCGGGCCAGGTCGCCGGTCTTGTACATTCGTGCTCCGTGCATGGCGCTGAAGGGGTCTGGAACAAATTTCTCGGCGGTCAACTCCGGCCACGGCCTGCTTGACGCCCGGTTTGCGTTAGGTACATACTCCCGACTGATTTCACTGACCATGTTTCGTTTCATCGCCAAAAGATTTTTTGAAACGATCCCGGTCCTGTTCGTGATCGCCACGCTCACGTTTTTCATGGTGCGGCTCGCGCCGGGCGGACCGTTCACCGCCGAGAAAAGCATTCCACCGGAGATTCAGAAAAAGCTCGAAGCTTTCTATGGGCTGAACAAACCGCTGTCGCAGCAATATCTCGATTACATGGGCAACTTGCTCAAAGGCGACCTGGGACCGTCGTTCAAGTACGCCACATGGTCGGTCAACGAACTGATCTGGTCGGCATTTCCGGTCTCGCTGGAACTCGGCTGCTACGCACTGGCCATTGCCCTGCTGTTGGGACTGAGTTCGGGCATCATCGCTTCACTGCGCCAGAACACCGCGACGGATCATGTGCCCATGTCGCTGGCCATGATTGGCATTTGCGTGCCGACGTTTGTGATGGGGCCGCTTCTGATTCTGGTTTTCGGGCTGGGACTTGGCTGGGTCAACGCTTCGGGCTGGGACTCCGCGCGCGACCGCATTTTGCCGTCGCTCACGCTCGGTTTCTACTACGCGGCTTACATCGCGCGGCTGGCGCGCGGCGGAATGTTGGAAATCTTGAATCAGGATTTCATTCGCACGGCTCGCGCCAAAGGCGCGTCGTCGGCGCGGATCGTCTTCAGACACGCGCTGAAAGGCGGCCTTTTGCCCGTCGTTTCATTTCTCGGACCCGCGATCGCCGGCCTCATCACCGGCTCATTCGTCGTGGAAACGATTTTTCAGGTGCCCGGTTTGGGCCGGTTCTTTGTGACTGCGGCTTTCAATCGCGATTACACAATGGTGCTCGGCACGGTCTTGTTTTACGCCGTGCTGATTATCCTGCTCAACCTCGTCGTTGACATCGTCCAGGTCTGGCTGAATCCGAAACTACGGTTTGACTAAAATGCAGGAAACACTCACGCCACAAACACTGGGCGCAGCGCCACTCTCAGAAGTGGAAGCCGGGACTTCGTTGTCGCGCGATGCGTGGCACCGGCTCAAGAAGAACAAAATGGCTGTCGCCAGCGCCGTGATTCTGGTCGTGCTCTCGCTCGCTTCGGCGCTCGCGCCGTGGATTGCGCCCTATTCGTATGAGGAACAGAATCTGGCGCTCCGCGCCGTGCCGCCGCGCCCCGGCCATTGGCTCGGCACGGACGCGCTCGGACGCGACCAACTCACGCGTTTGCTGTACGGTGGCCGCGTGTCGCTGATGGTGGGCATCGTGGCCACCGGCGTCGCGTTGCTCATTGGCGTGACGTACGGCGCCGTCTCAGGCTTTTTCGGCCGCAAAACCGACGTGGTGATGATGCGCATCGTGGACATCATCTATGCGCTGCCGTTCACCATTTTCGTCATTCTGCTGATGGTGTTTTTCGGGCGCGACATTCGGCTGTTGTTCGTGGCGATCGGCGCGGTCGAATGGCTGACGATGGCGCGCATCGTCCGCGGTCAGGTGCAATCGCTCAAGAAACAGGAATTCATCGAAGCGGCGCGCGCGCTCGGGTTGCGGCGGCGGCGGATTATTTTTCTGCACATGATTCCGAACGCGTTGGGGCCGATCATCGTTTATGCCACGCTGACGGTGCCGGCGGTCATGTTGCTGGAGGCGTTCCTGAGTTTTCTCGGCCTCGGCGTTCAACCGCCGATGAGTTCGTGGGGCCTGATGATCAAGGACGGCGCGGATCGGATGGAGGAATGCCCGTGGCTGCTCATCGCGCCGGGCATGACGCTGGCCGCGACTCTGTTTTGCCTGAACTTCCTCGGCGACGGCCTGCGTGACGCATTGGACGTTCGCGCTTCCAAGGATTGACGCCCATGCCATTGCTTGCCGTCAACAACCTTCGCACCTGGTTCCACACGCGCAACGGCGTGGTGCGCGCCGTGGACGATGTCTCGTTCGAGATCGAGAAAGGCGAGACACTCGGGATCGTCGGCGAATCAGGTTCCGGCAAATCCGTCACTTGTTATTCGCTGATGGGCCTCGTTCCGCAGCCGCCGGGCAGAATCGAGAGCGGCTCGGCCGTTTTCGACGGCCAGACCGATTTGCTCAAGTGTTCGACGGAGGAATTGAACCGGATCCGGGGCAAGCGTATCGCAATGATTTTTCAAGATCCGATGACCTCGCTGAATCCCTATCTGCGGATTGAAGGTCAGTTGATCGAGCCGCTGCTGATTCACGGAGTTCATGATCGCGCAGAGGCCATCAAGCAGGGGATTCGCGCCTTGGAGGAGGTCGGCGTGCCGGACGCGGCGAAGAGAATCCGCAGCTATCCGCACGAATTCTCCGGCGGCATGCGCCAGCGCGTGATGATCGCCATGGCCCTGATCACGAAACCCGAACTGCTTATCGCGGACGAGCCAACCACCGCGGTCGACGTGACCGTGCAAGCGCAAATCCTCGAACTCATCAAGAAGATGCAGACCGAACTGGGCATGGCGGTGATCTGGGTGACACACGACTTGGGCGTCGTGGCCGGTTTTTGCCGGCGCGTGCTGGTCATGTATGCCGGGCGGATTGTCGAGAGCGCGCCGACCGAGCAGCTCTTTTATCGCACGAAGCATCCGTACACTCGCGCGCTCCAAAGATCCATTCCGGCGCTTCAGCCCAAAGGTGCGGAGCTGTACACGATTGCCGGCGCGCCGCCGGATCTGTCCAGGCGAATCGAAGGTTGCGCGTTCGCGCCTCGTTGCGAGTTTGCGCAGGACAAATGCGGCAAACCGCCGATTGAGTTGAAAGCGGTTGAGCCAAGCCATGCGACGGCCTGCGTGCGCATGCAATCCAATGAAATCTCTCTCTAGAAGTAGTCTCAAAATCGCCGGTGGCACCCCGACGCCTGGTGTCGGGGCCTGTGCGGGCAATTTGGACAGGCCCCGAGCGTTTCGGGGCAGGCACGGAGGCCTGCCCCACCATTTATGAGATAAATTACAGCTATGCCCGACACTTTCCTCGAAATCCAAAATCTGAAGACCCACTTTCCAGTGGAGCGGGGAATTGTCTTCCGTCGTCGCGTCGGCACCGTCCGGGCCGTTGACGGCGTCACGCTCTCACTGAAGCAGGGAGAAATTCTGGGATTGGTCGGCGAATCGGGCTGCGGCAAGTCCACACTGGGCCGCACGATTCTCCAGTTGATTCCGCCGACGGAAGGCACGGTGATTCTGGCGGGCAGAAACCTGACCCAACTGAGGGGAGAACAACTGCGGGCGGCGCGCGCCGATTTCCAAATGATCTTTCAAGACCCGTACGCTTCGCTCAATCCGCGCATGACGATATTCGATGCCCTGGCCGAAGCGATTCGATCCCACAAGCGGGTGCCGAGACGTGAATTGCCCGCCCGTGTCAGCGAGCTGATGAACAAGGTCGGACTGTCACCGCGATTCCTGAAGAAATATCCGCATGAATTTTCCGGCGGCCAACGCCAGCGCATTGCCATCGCCCGCGCGCTCGCGGTCGAGCCGCAACTGATGATCGCCGACGAGCCGGTCTCGGCGCTTGACGTCTCGATCCAAGCGCAGATCATCAACCTGCTCGCCAAGCTCTCCCGCGAAATGCATCTGACGCTGGTTTTCATTTCGCACGATCTCTCCGTCGTGCGGCACATTGCGGACCGGATCGCGGTCATGTATCTCGGCAAGATCGTTGAACTTGGTCCGGCGACTCGCGTGTTCGAGCGGCCGTTGCATCCGTACACCAAGGCGCTCGTCAGCGCCGTGCCGATTCCCGACCCTGCGCGCGAGAAGCAACGCCAGCGCATTATCTTGGCCGGAGATCCACCATCGCCCATCAACCCGCCGAGCGGCTGTCCGTTCCATCCGCGGTGCCTCTACGCAACCGCCGACTGCGCGCGCATCGCGCCCCAGCTTGAGAGTTTTGACGCCGAGCAGCAAGCCTCCTGCATCCGGATGCGGGAAATCAACCCGGCGTGAGCAGTCGCACCTACCCAAACGACCGAACCCCTCATCCTGACCTTCTCCCCTTGGCAAGGGGAGAAGGGACTCATTTGCCTGGCGTCCGTTGTAGCTGCGGTTCTGTGAAGCGCAGAAGTCGTGGATCGACAAACTGCACGGCGCTTCACAGAAGCGTCTCTACGCAGCGCGTTATTCATCGGCGCGCTCCTCCGATTCGCCCGATTCCAGTTCGACAAAAAGCTGCAAGAGGTAGCCGAGCAGGTGGATTCTCACGACCGCGAGCGTTTTCTCGCTGTGAACGTCCAGGTCCGTGGCGTTCATGTCCTTTTCGGTTACGCTGAACAACTCGCCGAGAATCAGCCGGGCTTGATTCAGCGCGCTCATCCACGCGTTGACGTGCTCGGCCGGAAACGTGACCTGTAAACAGCCGGTTTCTGGTTTCTCAGGCTGGAGTGCAGTCAGATCGCGCGCGACCGTTTCACCTGCGGAGACGAAAAGATGGCGCATCTCAGGTGTGATCAGCCGTTGCCATTCGGCATTGGCTTTGTCGTCAGCGGTCGTCGGATTGGGAAACAACCGTTCGCGGGCCTTCGGAGAATCGCGTTGTTCGAGAACCTCGCCAAGGCCCTGCAAACAATTCGCGAGGAACGGCTCGATGCCGCTGATGCGGATGTGCTTTGCGTCCACGGGCCGCACGCGCAGGTTGATCATGCGGAGGATTTCTCCATTTGGGCGAGCAACTGATAACTCTGCAACTGGTGGACGTAGTGTTCGGCCTGTTCGCAGCCACCCGACCAGACCAGCGAACGTCCTTTGTGATGGACTTCGAGCATGAGCTTTTCGGCTTTCTCGCGCGGGTAGCCGAAGACACGCTGGAACACCATCGTCACGTAGCTCATCAGGTTGATCGGGTCGTTGTAGACGACGACGTTCCACGGAACGTCGAGTTCCTCCTTCGTCTTCGTCTCCTCGATCTGGATAATCCCCGGCTCTGCCATGCTGAAAAACAATATCAGAATCCTTCACCCGGCTCAATTCCGTCAACCGTTGGGTGGTGCGTCAGTTTGAAAAAGCTTGATTCTTTGGCTAAATCTGGACAGTCTGACATGAAAGAGCATGGACAGTTGGATTCGATTCATGGCACCCGTGGTGCCGCAGTCTGCTACTTCACTGATGCGGGTCATCGACAAGAAGTTGTCTCAGGGGGTGAAGCACATTCATCTCATGTTGTCTTCTCCTGGCGGATCGGTCTTTCATGGACTGTCAATTCACAATTTCCTCAAGGGGATACCGATAGAAGTTTCAACCTATAATTTTGGGACAGTTGATTCTATTGGCGTTGTCGTGTTCTGTGCCGGGTCGATCCGTGTAAGCGTTCCGCATGCACGGTTTTTGATTCACGGAGTAAACTTCAATGTGGGGGGACCACATACTTTTGATGAGAAGGGTCTTGAGGAGCACTTGAAGCTACTCAAGGCGGACTACCAGAACATTGCCAAGGTGATCGCAGACACCACTGGCAGAAAAACCGCTCAAATAGTGGACGACATGAACACTAGAATTACTTTGAACCCAAAAGAGGCAAAAAAGTATGGCTTGGTACATAAGGTGCAATCCCAACTGTTTCCGCAAGGAGCAGATTTTACCGTTATCTATGAGGATGCAACCATTGCGGACGTTTCGCCCACCCCGATGCAGCCGGCTTTGCCCATGCCGATAGCTCCGCCCGACCAGCGATTTACCGCACCAAAGCTTCAAGGATTCACAACCGCTTCTGTCGTTTTGCATGGGACTTATTTTCCGAATTGCTAGGAAGTTTTTGCTGCCGGATCAATCCAACAGACTCACGATTTCCTCGATGCTCCAAACGTGATCTGATACGCCCGATTCCATTGCTGGCGTCACGCGCAAACTCTGATGTATGCGGCAAAAATTGTAGTGCATGTAATGAAAGGCAATCCCCGACGCGCTCGACAATCATCCGCGCGAGTGGAGAGAGTTGGGCGACACCTACTGGAATCATCCAGACTTCGTATCGCTCATCGAAAAGAAGGCCGTCAAGCCGAGCGACGCGGGCGCGGTCACCAGGTTGCGGTGCGAGATGGACGGCAGGACGATTCAGGTCAGCGCGAAGGTTGCCGACGATTGGAAGCCGGTAATCGACACGACGATTGCCGACGAAAAACTGCGGTTCTTCATCTTCTACGGCATCCGCCAGTTCCTCCGCGACAATGCGCGGAAAAAGAAATGGGGCGAAGGCCGATTCCTTGAACTCGCGCTCGAAAAAAGCCAAGTTGTTTACAGGCTTTACGGTCTCACGCCCGCCGAAATCCGGCTGGTCGAGGAAAGCGCGAGCAAGCCTGCCTCGACAAAGTTGTGAGCCGATCCGGGGATGCGGTGCAATGCAGAAGCGTGGACTGATTCAGCCAGCCAGCGGGCGCCTCTGGACACTGCCAGCGAGATCGTCCATAGCCGATAGGGTGGTTGTGGCTGCCATGCAAGACGAGTTTTGTTGGTGGCTGTTGGCGAACCGACCTTGCGATTCCAACACGGGGTGACCTGGGCATGCGAATGCCGCCAAAACAAATCGCGGAAAAAGTTGTTTTTAGTGTTGACGATGTAACGGATTTTCTACTATATCCGCATACAAGGCTGTAAGGGGAAGTCCCTGCAAGAAGCTGGGGGGGGGCACAAGGAGAGGGAAAAAGAATCAAAAAAATTGTATTTTAGTGCTTGACGGTGCGACGGTTTTTTTACTATAGGCACGTAAAAGGCTGTAAGGGGCAGCCCCTGCAAGAAGCTGGGGGGGGCACAAGGAGAGGGAAAAAGAATCAAAAAAAACTGTTTTTGGTGCTTGACGATGGTTCGCAGTTCCGAGTATATGGGCGGACAACGTCACTTTCGTGCTTGACGATGTGACAGGTTTTTTACTATATGGCCGTACAACGATGCAGTTGGGTGTCTCAATTCCAAATTGCATCCGAAATGTTTCAGGAAGGTTTCATGCAGTCAGCAAGTAAACGGACGAGGTTAAATCAAACGCAGCGATTCGCTAGTGAGGCGAGGAGGACAAACAGATGAAGATGCACCTGAGTGGGAGCCGAGCGCGTAGAGGGACGAAGTCGCGCAGCAGTCAACTGAATGATCGCAATCTGGGTCGAGTTGTGCAGCGCATCTTGGAAATCGAAGCGCTGGAAACCCGGCTGCTCTTGAGCGGCATCGGGACCGGGCTCGGCAAGAAAAAAGTCTCCTTCACTGATGCCGCCGGTGACAAGGTCACCGTCAGCGTCTCCGGGCATGACACCTTCGACATCGCCCTCCTCGGCGGCACTACCAACAACTCCGACGTCAATTCAATCCTCCTGCACGGCGGCGACGCCAAGAGCGCCCTCAGCATCGTCGTCACCCCCGTCAAGCTTCATGGCGGCGTCAACGGCGTTCAGGGGTGGACCATGTCCACCGGCGTCATGATCGTTGATGAAATCGACGCCGCCGCCGGCTTGACCACGCTGGCCGGCATCTCCTCCGCCGGCGCGGCCCTCGACAACCTCAACCTGTCCGGCGTGGCTGTCGGCGGCATCAACCTGACCAGCGGCAGAGCCACCTACTCCGACCGGATCAATACCAATTCCGCCGGCTTCACAAACACATATATACCCCAAGCCGATCAGGTTGACTTTGGCGCAATCACGGCCGGTAGCATCGGCACGCTGTCGATCACTGGACCAACCCCGGGCGGCGCGAGCGCGTTCGGCACCGGCACCAACGACTTCAACGGGCCAATCACCGTCACCGGCAGTATCGGCAAAATCCTCGGCTTGAACTCCAGCCTCACCGGTTCCGTCACGGCGGGCAGTGTGTCGAATGTTACTGTCGGGTTCCTCGGCAACACTTTGACGAGCCTCGGCGCGGGCGACCTCACCATCAACGCCTTCAAGGGCATCGGGGCGGGCGCGATCATCACGGCGGGCGGCAATGTCCACTTCAATAGCACCAATGGCGGTTTCTTAGGCACGATTGATGCCGTGGGCAACATCACCGGCCTCAACAACGGTGGCATTGTTATTAACGGCGGCCTCTATGGCACGCTGCACAGCAGCGGCGGCAACATCAGCAACATCACCATCAATGGCGGCAGCTTCGGCGTCGCCGGCAGTATCGTGACGGATACCGGCACCATTGGCAACATCACGCTCGCCAGCTCGGGCCAGTATTTTAATGGCATCGTCCATGCCGCGGGCACGGGTAATGCCGGCCAACTGGCCATCGGCAACATCACCGCGACGGGCACTAGTTTCATTACCGGCGCCACCATCATCGCCAACTCCGGCAACATCGGCGCCATCTCGGCCGATCATATCACCGGGACCACGATCAATGCCGTCACCGGCAACATCACCTCCATCGCGGCGCACTCGGCGACCGCTAATGCGATTAACCTCGGCACCGTTCATGCGGGCGGCAACATCGGCCCCATCACGGCCCAAAGTGATGCCCAGGGCGGCCGCGCGATCAATGGTACAATCTTCCGCGCGGATGGCAACTTCACGGGCGCCATCACCGCGACCGTCACCGGCGGCTCCACCGCTGTGGCGATTAACAACGCGACCTTCAGCACTGCGGGCGACTTCCAGCAGGCCATCACGGCCAGCGCGGCCACCCCCGGCGGCCCCGCCGGCACTGGCGATGCCATCAAAGGCGGCATTTTCAGCGCCAAAGGCTCGTTCCTCGGCGGCATTACCGCCAACGGCAATATTAATGGCGGCCTGTTCCTCGCCGGCTACGATATCGGCGCCAACGGAGTGGTTAACGGCACCACCGGGCCGACGGATGACGTGATGAGCGCCACCACCGCCACGCCGACGTTCACCTCGATCGTCGTCAACAACGGCAACGTGCTGGGGGCGACCTTCGCCTCCGGCGTCAATCCGATCGACACCACCTTCGGCAACGGCAACGACGTGCTGAACGCGACCGGCGCGACGATTGGCACGCTGACGGTTTCCGGCAAGACGATCAACAGCATCATGGAGAGCGGGTCGATCCCGGCCATTAGCGGCAACCAGGCCTTCTTGGGCAACACCGTCATCGCCTTCCAGGGCAACATCGACGGCATCACGATCGTGGGCGCGTTCCCTGGCACGGCGGCCTTCGCGGGCAATACCGTCACGGCCACACAAGGCAGCATCGGCAACATCCTGATCCACAACACCTCCAGCACCGGCACCGACGCCATGGGCATGTACGGCGGCTATGGCAACTATCTTACCGCCAAGCTCGGCGTGGGCGACATTGTCGGCATCACCGACGGCACCGGCCACGGCATTGATCATTTGTACATCAATGCGGACAGCAGCGGGACCGGCGTCGGCAGCGTCGGCAGCATCGTCGGTGTCGCCACCAACAGCAATGGCATCGGCAATGGGATTAACGTGTTGAGCGTCAACGGCGCCAACCGAGCCGTGAACATCGGCACCGCCATCAGCCCGACGGCGGCCACGTTCCTGACCAACAACCTGCCCACCACCGGTGCCATCACGGGCGCCACCGTGAGCGCGGCGGTTGGCGCGGGCGGCATCGTCGGCATCACCGCCGGTAACAAGATCACGGGCGGGAAGACCACCTACGGCATCTTCAATGCCTACCTCAGCGCTCTGACTGGCGGCTCGATTGGCAATATCTTCGGCCAGACCACCAACGCGAGCGCGACGTATGCCTATGGGATCCGCAAACTTGGCGCGTATGCGAACCAGGGCGGCAGCATCGGGAACATCACCGGCAGCGCCATTGCGACCCGGGGCGCCCACGGCATTGCGTATTCAACTATCAGCGCCGACGTCAACCTCGGCGCCGTCAGCGGCACCGGCAAGGCGTATGCCGGCAACCTCGGCTCGGCGTCCGCCTATGGCATTGGCGACAACAGCGGTTTCAACAATGTTTACCTGACCGCCGGCGCGGCGGGCGGGACAGTCACCGTCGGCGCCATTAGCGGCACGGCGGTAGCCACCTCCGCTTCCGGCGCCGTCACGGCGTACGGTATCCATACCGGCACGGTCGGCGGCGCGAATACGTTGCTCAGCGCGCAAGGCGTGACGAACACGATCGGCGCCATCACCGGCACCGCCACCGCCACCACCACCAAGGCGGGTAGCGGGGCGACTGCGTATGGCATCACGGGCGCCAATTGGCTGGCCAAGGCGAATAGCCACACCAACACCACCGGCACCCTGACCTCGATCACGGGCACCGCGGTAGCTAACGGCACGACCGGCGCGACGGCCTTCGGCTTGAATGGCGTCCAGGTCACCCTCGGCGCCGGCACGGGCGCGGGCACGATCGGCTTGATCAACGGCAGCGGGAAAGCCAACGCCGTCAGCACTGCCACGGGTGTCAATGCGAATGCGTATGCCCGCGGCATCAACGGCGGTTCCTTCGCAACATACGGAGCGACGGGCAAGATCGCCACGGGCGCAACCGACAGCATTACCGGCTACGCCTCGGCCATCGCCAGCGCGGACGGCAATGCCGATGCCTATGGGCGCGGCATCACGGGCCAGTTCGGCACCCAAATGGACTTCTATGCGGATAAGTTGGGGACAAACGGGGCGATTGGCGCGATCAATGGCACCGGCCTGGCGCAGGCCACCTCCACCGGCACGGGTACTTCCTATGCCAATGGCCGCGGCATCAACCGCATGAACGCCTCTGCCGGCACGACCACGATCGGGACCGCCGACGGCACGGGCTCGATCGGCAATATTACCGCCGTGGGCAACGCAGTGGCCTCCAGCCCCGGCGCGTCTAAGGCGTACGCCTATGGCATTCGCAGCTCCAACGTCGTCGCAGGCGCTTATGGCGCGAACAAAAATGGCGTGGCCACCATCGGCGACATCTCGGCGACTGTTTTCGCCAGCGCGAACAGCGCCACGAAGGCGGCGACGGTGATGTCCTATGGACTGCGCAACGGCACCTTCACGGCCGCCGGCAGCCAGACCGGCACCATCGGTAAGATCACCGTCCAGGGCGGCGGGACAATCGGCGCCACGACCGGCGTGGCCGCGTATGCCACAACGGCCGGGGCCGCTTTCAACGCGACGGCCAACTCTGTGTTCGGGATCTATAAGACGACCTTCAACGCGGCGAACGGCACCGCCAGCGCCACCGTCGTGCCAGTGGGCACGATTGGCGGCAGCGGGATTAGCGTCACCACGATTAGCATCGCCCAGAATACCAGCGCGACCGCAACCGGTTTCGCGAAGGCGTATGCGGGTGGCATTTACGGCGGCTTCGGCAGCCATCTGTTCACGGCCGGCAACAGCACGACGGGCGGCACGGGCAACATTGGGGCAACTGACGCCACGCATCTGTCGAACATCACCATCGATGCGGAAGCGACGGCCACCAATGCCACCGCCACGGCCGGCAAGGCCTATTCCAGCGCCGTTGGCCTCAGTACCTACTTTTACGCCGGCACCGGCTCCACGGCGGCCGGGAAGCCCGGTACGGGCAACATCGGTAATATCACTGCCACGGCGAAAGCGACGACGAACGTTCTCGCGGCAACCACCGGCAAGAATTCGGCGAACGCGACTGCCATCAACTACGGCGTCTACGCGGGCAGCCAGACCGCCGGCACGACCGGGGTTGGCACCATCGGCTTCATTACCGCGAATGCGACGGCGACCACGACCGCCACGGCCCTCAACGGCGGCACCAATACAGCCTTGGGTTTCAACGCCGTCAACATCTATGCCGGCACGATGGATGGCACGGCTGCGGGCGCGGGCCAAATTGGTAAGATTACCGGCAGCGCCATCAGCAGCGGGATTGCGACAAGCGAGGCCATTGGCATCCTGAACACGACGGTTCTCGCCGCGACCGGGATTGGCGGAATCGAAGGCGACTCGGCCGGCGCAGCGACGGTCGGGAAGGCCATGGGCATCAGTGGCTCGCAGTTCGTAGCCGATGGCGGCACGGCCGGCTTGACCGGGTCGCTTGGCGACATCAAGGCCACGACGGCGGCCACCGGTGAGAATGCGATCCTGAACAGCCTGTTCAGTTCGATCCAAGCCATCGGCGCCATCAACGTGACGGGCTCTGTCAGCGGCAGCCAGTTCGTCGCGGGCGACAGCTACGCAGTCCTTGGCGCGCCCGACGGCGGCCGATACAACACGACAAGTGCGGCGTCAATCGGCACGGTCATCATCAGCAATAAGCTCATCAGCTCCGACATCGTCGCGGGTGAAAAGGCCAACGATGGCCGATTCGGTAACGCGGGCGATACCGTGGCGTTTGCAGGGAGCACGATTGGCGCAGTGACCATCGGTAACGGCATCGCTGGAGCTCATGCCGCCGCGGCCGGTGGCGGGTTGCCACTCCATGCGATCGAGGCGGGCGGCGGGGCGTTCAGCACCACCGGCGTCAGAGTCGGCACGAATGCGGTGTTCACGCCGCAAGTGGGATTCCCCGGCACGGACTTCGACTCCGACTTGAGCGGTGCCATCACTGCGACGGATGTGGTCGTAGTGTTGCTGTAATTGCCTGATCAACGCAGATAACTCACAGCGCTCCGGCGGTCGCAAGACCGCCGGAGCGTTGCTTTTTCCACTGAGCCCCGCCGTGGTAGGGCGCGACCGCCGGGCCTTCGCCGCGCCGAAGACTAAACCGCCCCGGGCGTGTCTTGTTACTGCCACCGGGTTGTAGCCCCGAAAGCCTTCGGGGCAAGTCGTACCTAATTGGCCATCACAAGGGCCGCGAGCAGGCTCGCGGCTACAGCTACTCTCCAGATGCGCCAGCCTTGGTTGACTCGATGGTGGATTACCCTTGTCCCGACAGGCAGTTTGGTTTAATAATCAGTCCAATGAAACGGACCATTCACTTCGTGGCGGGCATGCCCCGCAGCGGCTCGACGCTGCTGTGCAATCTGCTGGCGCAGAACCCGCGTTTTCATGCGACTTCCACCAGCGGCATCCTCGACGTGATGCTGCTGGTCCGCAATCAATGGGACAAGATGGTGGAGTTTCAGGCCACCAAGAACGAGCCGGGCAAGCTGCGAGCGTTGCGCGGCATTCTCGATGCCTACCACGATGATCCGAAGAACCTGAAACCGGTGGTCTTCGACAAGTCGCGCGCCTGGCTCGGCTACATCGAGTTGGCCGAAGCGGTTTTGGAGCGGAAGGCCAAAGCCTTGGTATGCGTCCGCGACGTCCGCGACGTGCTGGCCTCGTTTGAACGGCTGACGCGGATGAATGCGGCCACGCGCCAGATGCCGCAGGAGCAGGACAACTTCTTCAAATGGCAGACGGTCGAAGGCCGCTGCGAAACGTGGGTCAGCGGCAATCAGCCGGTCGGCATCGCCTACAACCGGATCAAGGATGCCCTGGCGCGCGGGTACCGGGACCGGATGTACTTCATTGCCTTCGACAAATTGACGGCCGCGCCGCGCGAGACGATGCGGAAGATTTACGAGTTTCTGGAGGAGGAGGAGTACGCCCACGACTTCGATCACGTCGAGCAAGTGACCTGGGAAGACGATGACATGCACGGCATCCCCGGCCTGCACATCATCCGGCCCAAGATCGAACCAATGGAGCCGCAGTGGCCCAAGTATCTGCCTCAACCCGTGGCCGATTTGTATGCGAAGAATAACGAGTTGTGGAGCCAGTTTGTGTGAGCGTGCGCCGCGCGGAATACGGAACCCTTGCCCTTACCCTCTCCCCGCAAGCGGGGCGAGGGGAGAGGATCAATCCCCGCCCCAAGCGGGATCAAGTGCTTGTCCTGAGCTTGTCGAGGAATGAGGGGGTGCGGTGAGTGGATGACAGCCAACTCGGATATTGCGCGAGCCTCATGAAACCGTCCCAGACTGAAGCGGCGGTCTGTGACCGCCGACTGTCGTTTTTCCCGGAAGATCCGGCGCTCATAGAGCGCCGCTACAACTCGCTCATGCAAAACGCAGGCTAACCCGGCATGACCAGGAACATCCATTTCCTTGCAGGCATGCCCCGCAGCGGCACGACGTTTCTGAGCAATATCCTCGCGCAGAACCCGCGGTTCCACACCACCTCCTGTGGCGGGATTCTGGCAGCGATGCTGCTGGTGCGCAACGAGTGGAACAAGATGGAGGCGTTTCGTGCCGCGCCGAATGAACCGGGCAAGCTCCGCGTGTTGCGCGGCATCCTCGAAGGCTATTACGCCGGTGTGGACCAGCCCGTCATTATCGACAGCTCGTTGGGCTGGCTCGGGTCCATCGAGATGGCCGAGGCGATCCTCGAACGACCTGCAAAACTCCTGGTCTGTGTGCGCGACATCCGCAATGTGCTCGCCACCTTTGAACTGCAATGGCGCGCCGTCCCGCAGATGCGCGCGTTCATCGAGCAGCACCCCAGCTACCCGCGTTGGGAGACCGTCGAGGGTCGTTGCGAGGTTTGGGCCAGCGGCGATGAACCGGTCGGGATCGCTTACAACCAGATAAAGGACGCCCTGGCGCGGGGTCTCCGCGACCGGCTGCATTTTGTGGAATATGAGAAGCTGACGCGCTGGCCCGGCGAAACGCTGGCGGAGCTTTACCGGTTTCTCGGGGAGCCGCCATTCGCGCACGATTTCAACAATATCAGGCAAGTCGTCTGGGAGAGTTACTCCCTGTATGGGGTTCCCGAGCACCATGACATTCCTTCCTGTATGACGCCGGCGGATCCCATCTGGCCCGAAATCCTGGGTCTCGCAGCCAATCGCTACGCTGGGCAACAGTTGTGGTAGAAGACCGCGAAGGCGCTTGAACCTTTTTCAGCCGCAGATGTTGCAGTTGAATGCAGGTGGGGTGGACAACGATGAAAGCGGGGGACGACATGAATGCTCAGACGATGACGAATTACAATGGGACTTGGAGGCGCAATCGGGTCTTGGTTGCGTTGGCGCTGGGATTGATTGCCGGCCTTGGATTCGAGGCAACCGAGGGATGGGCGACGGATTCAGTCCGGTTCACCGAGGCGGTGAACGACAGGGTCGTGTGTGTGACCAACCAGAATGGGGTGGCGCAGTGCGGCCCGGTTGGGTTTGGGCGATTCACCATCGACGCGAAGGTAGGTTTCGCGGGCGTGAACATTAGCCAGTTCGACGCGCAGACCCCTGTGTACCTTTCCGTGGGTGATTTCACCTTTATCGGGTCGTTGGGGGATGACCGCAATTATGTGGCTGGCAAGAGTAGGGCCACGATTGTCCAAAGCCATCTGGAGGCCGGCCGCAGCAAACCGGTGACAGACTTGCAGGTGGGCTTGAGTTGGAACTGGAATGGGCTTCGTATCCACATCACGGGCAACCCTTCGGCGAGCTATCGTGCCTCGATTTTTAGCGATCAGGTTGTGGAAGCAGGGCCTGTGAATAGTACCAGCTCGGCAACCGTCAGTTTTGGCGACACCATTGGTCTGTTCGATGTGACAGTGGTCGGCAGCGCGAAGGAGAAGTCAGTCGCAACCACCAATGGGGTGGTTAACTTGCTCAACGTTAAGATTAATGGCAAAGGCGCGCCCGCGGGGCTGTAGGCGATTGTTCTTGTTCAGCAAGCGGGCTTGGAATGGCAGGGAGGACGTTGGTATTGTGCGTGGTAGGGCACGACCGCTGGGCGCGCCGCCGTTCTCGGAGCGCGGGCAGCCCGGCGGTCTGCCCCTGCCTACAGCCCTGCAAAACGCCCGACGCCGGCTATGGCGGCAGTGTCGGATACACCGACGCGTCGAAAGGTGTTTATTTTGCATTGACGCCAGGGGTGGATTCGGTTAAAAAGGACGAGCAGAATCAAATAGGAGGCGACAACCATGAAGACGGGCGTGGACCTTGTGTTGACGAAGCGATTTTCCAAACTGTGTCTGGTCTTGCTGACCGTGGTGTCAGCGTGGCTGGTGACGACTGATTCAGCCAGTGCGTTGACCAGCGGCGGTGTGATCCTCAACAACGGCTTGATCGAGCTGGGCGTGAACCCCGCAGGCAACCTTATTGTTGCGACGAATGCCAACGTTTATGACGCGATTGGCTTGACATACATTCCGACTGGTGGAGAAGCCTTGGCTCCGGGCTCACCCGATGAGGGGTGGGGGGTCGGCGACCCAATCAGTGGCGTGTCCGGTTACGCCTACGACGAAAATGACATCAACAACCTGACGGTTGTAAGCTTTACTGCGACGCCGACCACCGCCACGTCGGTCGTTACAGTCGGCAACACCTTCCGGGTGACACATGATTACCAGCCTTCAATCAGTTCCAACCTGTTCGAAGCGACTGTGACAATTCAGAATATCAGCAGTGCCACCGTTGACGTGCGCTATCGGCGCGTGATGGATTGGGATGTCCCGCCCACGGTTTTCGATGAGTTTGTGACAATTGGCGGATGGCCAACGGCAGGTCTGATTGGCTCGAGTGATGGCGGTTTTTCAAGCGCTGATCCACTGGTACCGTCTAGCCCTATTGCTGCGGCCACTGTGAACGTCAATTTCGATGATTACGGGCCTTTCGACCAGGGAGCGGTTTTCGATTTGGATTTCGGCAACTTGGCCCCCGGCCACACCGTCCAGTTCGAGCTCTACTACGGGGCGGCTGGCTCGGAAGACGAGGCGAGGGCTGTATTGGCCCAAATCAATGCCGAAGTCTATTCCTTGGCTGAGCCGAGCAATTTCAACCCTCCTACGGGAGTGCCTAATACCTTTATTTTTGCCCTTACCGGCCTTACCGGCGTCACACCCATGGCTGGCATGGTCTGTATCCAGGATAACCGCACCTATGATCACATTCAGTTCGATGTGGACACCGGTAAGTACACAATCACCCAGTGCAGCAGTGGAAAGACGCTTACAGGCACCGGCCGCGTGCAGCAGGCGGGATGCATCACGGTGTTGCGGGACGTAAGCAATGGCCGGATTTTATTCGCTCTATCCCAGAGTGGCGCCTGCGGCACACGCGGCCTGTTCAGCGTGGCCGATCACAGCAGTCGGATAGCGATCCATGCCTCCGACAGCGACGTAACCAATAACAGTTGCGTTTGTCCGCTTCAGGACTGAATTTCTGCAAAACGGGCTAGGGAACGCATGGGGCAGTAGCCGCAGGCTTTACCCCTGCGTCGGTTTTCCGAGAATTTCCGCTTATTTCCCCCTTTTTCCTGCACCCATAAGCCGAGTCGGACGAGACGCCGCAGTCGTGTGCGGCAACGGTGTGGCTACATATTCTGCAGAACTTCAGTTGGTAGTGAGCTTGTCAAGCTGGCGCCCCGCTCTCTGCCGCACTTTATTTACGGTCCCCTCACTCGTCCTACAGACACCGCCTTCACTCGTTGCACGATGAGAGAGGGACCAACATGGGGGCGAGTTGGTTTTCGGGCCGTTGTTACCCTCTAAAATCAACTGTAGCCGAGTGGCCGAGGACTAGCTAAAATTGCGCTTGCTTGTGTTGTTCGAAAGGCACTATAAAAAATATGACCTAGCTGGTAGAAAAGAAGGAGATCCTTATGGCGGACGAACCTGTGATCGCTGTGGAACAACAGAACCAAAAGTATGAAAAGAAGGCCGCAGAGGGCGAAGTCAAGGCAGTGACGGAACAACCTCAAGCTCTCAAGTTGCATTATGACGAATCGGCACATGCGACGTATTCCAACCTCTGCCGGGTCACGGGCACACCGGAAGAAGTCATCATGGACTTTGCGCTGAACCCGAATGCGTTCGGGCCGGCGGTGGACGAGCCGATGAAGATTGATCACCGGATCGTGATGGGCTACGAAGCAGCCAAACGGACGGCCTTGGTGTTGTTGGAGACGGTGCGCCGTCACGAGGAGCGATTCGGTGAAATCGAACTGGATCCCCGCCGGCGCTTGAAGGGCTTCAAGACGGTGTAACCGCGGGTGCTCCACCCGACGCAGACGCGCAATTGCATCACCCGCGGCGGGTTCACCAGTCGTCGGCTGCTGCCTAGTGGTTTATGACGCAAGACACCAAGTTCATCTGGACCCACGCCGAGCTGCAGAAGATCCTTCAGGAGATCGGCTACCTGAGCCGCAGCGATCTCAAGCTCGAGGACTACCTCGGCCAATTGCTGAAGCTTACGGTTACCGCCGTACAGGGCCGGGGCGGGGCGATTTGGATGCCGCAGGGGGCGGAATTCCAGTGCGCGTACTCCGCGAATTTCGCCGAGACGAAGTTCACCACTGACGAGGTCCAGCAACGCAGCGTCCGGCAAGCCGTGCGCGATGCGGCGCAGAACTACCGGCCCATCGTGGTGGCCGGCCGCTCGGAAGCCGAAGCTGCACAGCAGGATCCCAACGCCGCGATTGTCAACCGCACCGTTTTTCCGTTCTTCTACATCCCGATCCACGTGAAGGAAATGACCGGCAAGGGAATCGTGCTGGCGGTCTTGCAGGTGTGGCTGTCGCCCCAGTTCGATCCGAAATCCTACAAAGAGGTGGTGGACTTTTTGCAAGCTGCCGGGCAACTCGCGGCCGGGTTCCTGCGCACCCGGCGGGCGGAATTGCTCACGGCCACCACCGAAAAATTGCAGCTCTTGCTGCGGATGGCCACCGAAGTAAATGGCCAACTGGATCCGGTGGCGCTCGGCGTTGCGGTTGTGAATTGGGGCCGCGAGATTACCGGCTGCGATCGCTGCGCGTTATTTGGCATGAAGACCGATGGCAAGCTGGAGCCGTTGGCGGTTTCGAGCGTGGAGATCGTGGATCGGAAGAGTTCACTCGTGCAGGCGCAACTCCGGTTGGCCGAAGAAAGCCTCGCGGCCGGTCAGCCGACGTTGTATCGCAAGAGCACGCCGAAGACGGAAGCGCAGGGCGACCTGGGTGATTACTTTTTCCATAGTCAGGCCAATGAGGCGCTGGCGATTCCGTTGGCGGGGCGCGATGGCAAGAAGAACGGCGTCCTGTTGCTGGAAAGCCACAAGGACAAACAGATCGACGACCAGATGCGCAAACTCGCCAGCGCCGTGACCGCGCACGCCGGCCGCGCGCTCGGCGCAGCGCAGGAAGTGGCGGCGATTCCGCTGGTGAAATCGTTGAGGCGGCTGGCGCAGGCGCGCGCGGCGCTGCGGTCGGATCGGCAGAAGCGATTGCTGGTGCGAGCGGTTGCGCCCGTGGCGGCACTGGTGCTCCTGGCAGTCTGTCCGTGGCGATTTTCTGTTTCGGGTGATTGTGCGGTGGCACCGACGGTGCGGGCGCGCGTCGTCGCCGAAGCCAATGGCCGCTTGGTCGAAGTGTTGGTCGATGAGGGCCAGCGCGTAGAAGCGGGACAACGAGTGGCGCGGCTGGATGACGGGGAAATACAGCAGGAATTGACCGTGCTGCAGCAGGACAAGCTCAAGTACCAGGCCGAGGCGGATCGGTTGGAAGTCTTGGGAGACGATGGCGGGCGCAGAGTCGCCGAGATCAACGCGGCGCGGACGGCGCGCCAGATCGAGCAGGTCAAACGGCACTTGGACCAGACGTATCTGCGCAGTCCGATCGCCGGGGTGGTGTTGACGAAAGATCTGCCCAGCAAGGTGGGCGAAGTGTTGCAGGTCGGATCACCTTTTTGCGAGGTCGCGGACCTGAGCCGGTGGGAAGTGACCGTGCAACTCCGGGAATCGGATGTGGCGCTGGTGGATGCAGAGTTGCGCAAGGGAGAACGGCTGTCCGTGACGTTCCTGTTGCATGGCATGCCGAATCAGCCGTTCGCCGCCACGGTCGATAATGTCGCCGCCATCAGCCAGATGTCGTACCAGGTGCCTCGTGCGAATGTGTTTCTGCTGAAGGCCAATGTCGCCGCTACGCCGCAGGTCCGCGAGGCGCTGAAGGCCGGTTACAGCGGCAGCGGGAAAGTCCGCCTAGGTTGGCGTCCGGCGGTTTATGTGGTCACACGGAGATTCTTCGCCTATCTGCGGACGCGTTGGTTTTTCTGATCCTTAAGGAAGACATGCGATTCAAATCGGTAACGATATGCGCTGTGGTCTTGATGTTGTCCGCGCTGGCGACGGCGGCGGAGCCCTTGAAGGCCACGGGGATGGTGCTCCCGTATCGGCAGGTGGAGTTGGCCTCAAACAGCGACGGCGTCATCACGGAACTTCTCCTCGAAGAAGGCGGTTCGGTCACTCAAGGCCAGGTCCTGGCGCGGTTGGAGTCAAGCCCCGAAGTCATGGAGTCCGAATACTACAAGCAGCTCATGGATAAGCGCGCCACGGACCTCGCTGCGGCCGAATCGCTGTTCAACCAGAAGATTCTCAGCCGCACGCAGTGGGAGGAGCGACAGATCGACGCGAAGTTGGCGGAAACACAGTACCGCATGGCGCTGCAGAAACTGGAGGGCAAATCAATCAAGGCTCCATTTCCGGGGTTGGTCTTGCGGCTCTACAAGGAACGTGGCGAATCCATTCGCAACCTGGAGCGCATTGCCCAGTTGATCAGCATCGACAAGGTGTACGTGGTCGTCTATTTCGATGGGGCGGAAATTTTTCGCGTGAAACAAGGGCAGCAGGCGCAAGTCACAATGCCCGGCTACGGACAGGAAGCGTTCCCCGGAGCGGTGGAAATCGTCGATCCCGTTGTTGATCCGTCCAGCGGTGTGTTTCGTGTGAAAGTCCTCGTCGAAAACCCCGACCATCGGATTCGCTCGGGCATCAAGGCCAACGTTCTGTTACGGGAGCAGGCGGCGGATGTTACCACCAAATGAGTTGTTCGGCGCCGACACGGTGCTGCCGCAGCTGCGCTCCGACCTTGTCATTAGCCCGCAGAAATACCGGGGGACGACCAGCTTTGTCGTGAAGGACCCGATCGCGCTGCGGTACTACCGGTTGGGATCGTACGAACTGCATGTTGCGGGGCTTTTGGACGGGAAGCGAACCTTGGCCCAAGTTATGGAAGTGCTGCAACGGCAGTTTCCGGACCGCGCCGTTGATCCACAGACCGTCCTGCGCGTCCTCACCTATTTTGCGCAGTTGAGCTTTCTCCAACTGAGCGGCGACGATGCGCAGCGGGTGTTTTCGCAACTTTTGGCCAGCCGCCACAAACAGAAACGCCGCCAGGCGCTCTTCAATCTGGCCGGCGCGCTGGTGTACTTCAAAGTGTCGTTGTTCGATCCCGATTTGCTGCTGCTGAAGCTGGAAAAACGGCTGCGATTCCTGTGGAGCGCGTACACCGTGGCCGCACTCGGCGGCCTCGCGGCGGTCGCGCTGGGATTGGTGTTTCAGAACGTGGACCAGCTCCACGCACGGCTGCCCGACTTCCTGACCCTGCATAACTTGGTTTGGCTGTGGGTAACGCTCGTCGGGGTCAAGATCGTGCACGAGTTCGCGCACGGGCTGATGTGCAAACACTACGGTGGCGAGGTGCACGATATGGGAGCGATGTTCATCATCCTGACACCCTTTTTGTTCTGTGATGCGACTGACTCGTGGATGTTCCGCAACAAGTGGCACAAGATCGCCGTCAGCCTGGCTGGAATCCTGGTCGAACTGGTCTTGGCGTCCTTGGCCGTTATGGTCTGGGTGTTGACGCCGGCAGGTCTCGTGAATCAGTTGGCGTTCAACATAATGGTGGTCTGCAGTATCTCCACGGTGGTTTTCAACGCCAATCCCCTGATGAAGTTTGACGGATATTATGTCCTTGCCGACTTGCTGGAGATTCCCAACCTGAGAGACCGTGCCCGCCAGCAGGTGACAGGCTTTTTCACAAGCCTTTTCACGGGACGGGCAGCGGCTGGCATGAGCGAGCCGAGCAGATTCCGCAGGATTGCTTTCGCCTTGTATTCGGTGGCCAGTTATTTTTACATTTGGTTTATCATGGTGCGGATCTTCGGCAGCCTCGGAAGGAGACTTGAACCATACGGGCTGGCGGGAGTCGGAAGAGCTTCGTTGGTGATCACGTATGCCGCCGGGATCATCATTCCGGTATGGGTTCTCATGAAGCAACTGATCCCGATGCTCCGGAGTGGGTTCAGCGGATTTGTGCCCGGCCGCGCGGTTAAACTGGGCGGCGGGGCCGTGGCCGCCTGTCTGCTTCTGGCAGTATGGCCCTGCAAACTGCAGGTCACGAGCAGTTGCGTGCTCGACGGCGGCAATCGGGTCGCCGTGCGCGCCAAGTCGAGCGGCTTCGTGCGACGGGTACTTGTCAAAGAGGGCGACCTCGTGCGCAAAGATCAGGTCGTGGCCGTCCTCGAAAACCCCGATCTGCAGGATCAGTTCAAGGATGTCGAGAGCCGCCTCCAGATTCTGGACCTGTTGCGACAACGGGCGACGGCCAAGAACGATTCTCCCGCGCTGAAACAACTCGACGCCGACAACGGCCAGTTGATGGCGGCGCAAAGAAAACTGCAACAGGAACTCGGTGCGCTCGAGTTGAAAGCGCCCGTGCCGGGCGTCGTGGTGACCGCCGAATTGGATTTGAAGAAGGGGACGTTCCTGCGCGAAGGCGATATCTTGTGCGAAGTGATTCCGCCGCAGCAAATGCGCATTGTGATCCCGTTGGGCGAGGGTGAGGCCGGTCTGGTCAGGACCGGCCAACCTGTCGACCTGCGCATATATGCCTTCCCAGGAAGGGTCTTTCGCGGGTCAGTCACCAAAACGTTCCAGGCCGGCTCGGCGCACCTGCCGCACGCGGCGTTGGCGGCGCGATTCGGCGGGGACATCCCGACCGAGATCGACCAGACGAGCACGGAACGTCCCGTGGACAATCTCTACCAGGCCGAACTCCAGATTGAGAACGTCGAGCATCTGCTGCGGGCCGGGATGAGCGGCCGCGCACGAGTTGAGTGTGGACGAACGACGCCCGCCCGCATTATCAGTTCGCGCTTGAAAAACATTCTCCGGCTCGACTTTCGCGTCTAGCGGCGAAATGCCGGAGTCTGATCGTCCTCGGCCAGCGTGATGTTGTGCTTCTGGAGCGTCGCGCCTTCGACGCGCGCAAGGTCGACGAGCGATTTGTTGTAGTCCGCCCGGGCGCGGATTTCAGCGGAGCGCACCGCCGCGAGTTCGGTCCGGGCCTGCAGCACGAGGAAACTTGTGGAGATGCCCTCCCGTAGTTTGGCTTCCTCGGCTTTCAGTGATTCCTCCGCCAACCGGGTGGCGGCGCGCGTGGCGTCGAGGCGTTTGAGATTGGTTCGCACCTGGCCGACGGCGTTCTCGACTTCGACGATGATGTCCTGCTCCAGGCGTTTGAGGGTCACGACGGCCTGCTCGGCGCGCAGCTTCGCGCTCTCATAATCGGAGCGCGCCTGACGGTTTCCAATCGGCACGGTGACCACGACACCGACACTCCAAAAGGGATGATCGGCGCGGGCCACATCGTCGATCAACCCGCTGAAACTTGCTCCCACTGTGTTCGTCATGGCGCCGTTCCGGGCATTGAGACCATAGCCCCCCTGCAGATCGATTTGCGGCCAGAGCTGATTGCGCGTGAAGTTGACGGCGATGTGCTGGCGATCGAGTTCTTCCTTCACCGCCAGAAAATCCGGTCGTTCCTCCAACGCAGTGCGGATGCTCCGGGCCTTATCCAGCACCACCATCTGCGCCACCGGGAAATCCACGGGCAACAGCGATACACCGTCCAGTTCCGACACATCCTGGCTGATCAGCCGTTTGAGCGCGGTTTCGCGTTCTTCGATGGCGCGCTCGGCCAGAATCACCGCCTCTTCGCGCTCCGCCACGCCCGCTTCGGCCTGGGTAACCTCCAACTGCGCCAAGAAGCCGACTGCGGCGCGCTTGCGGTTTTCGTCCAGCAATGTCTTCGCCCCGTTCAGGTCTTCGAGCGTCGCCTTGTGGTTCTCGATGGTGAACACCAGATCGTAGTACGCATTTTCGACGTCGGAAATCGTGCTGATGACCTGGCGGGCGAGATTCTTCACCGCGATCGTTCGATTTTTTCGCGCGATGCGGATACTGGCACTGTTGACACCCAATCCGAAGTTTTTCAACAGCGGCTGGGTCAGCGAAATTCCCAATTGGCCCGTGAATACGGAGTTGGTGACGATCGTCCCGGCAAACCGCGTGTCGGACGCCGAAAGCTGGTACCCCGTGCCCAGCGGCAAGAGCCCGCCTACCGCCGTGCTGCTGGAGAACTGTTTCGAGTTCAGCGTATCAACTCCCAGCGATCTCTCCTCCTCCGGGTCGAGCGGCTGAGAGTCGCCTTGATAGCTGGACTGGAAACGCCATGAGGGATCGTATCGGGCCTGTTCGCGCACGACGCCCCACGCAGCAATCGGCAGATTGAACCGCTCGACGTGGATGTCCAAGTTATTGGCCAGTGCCCGCTCGATGCACTCTGAGAGCGTTATCGACTTGACGGACTGACGCGACTCTTGCGCATCCGCAGGGCCGATCGTGGCAAAGACCAATGCCACCGCAAGGCTCTTAAGGACTTGTGAGCGCACCTTCATAAACCTGTGCATCTTGGCCAAAACAGTGGTGATGTCAATGAAATGTATGGAACTGAGTGTGATTAAAAGTGGTGGACGGGACCCTCACCCTGACCACATGGAACGTGGCAAACCCTCTCCCCTGTACGAGAAGGGAGAGGGGAATTTCCTCTCCACCGCTTCGGGAGATAGGATCAAGGTGAGGGGGTGTGGTGCTTTGGTGACCACCAGTTTGAATCGCACCGTGTGGAACGTTTCCCTTGAGCTTGCGTTGCTGCTGCTGAGCTTGGTGGCGGTGGCCGAAGTAAGTGGCCGGCGTGGTGGAGGTTGTGGCCGACGAGCGCGACAAGGTCACGCAAGGCCACGCGCTGGCCCGCGTTGACGATGCGGAGGTGCAGCGCCAAATCGAACAAGTGAAACACAGGCTGGCGAAAACGCGGATCGCCAGTCCCATCAATGAGGTGGTGCCGACCAAAGACCTCCAATCCCGCGTCAGGGAAGTGTTGCCCGTTGGGGGCCGATTTTGTGGCATTGCCGACTTGAGCCGGTGGGATTCTGGTCGAGGAAAGCGGCGAGGTTGCCGAGCGACAGGTGCGCTGGCTCGGCTGGGCTCGGGCGCGGGAAGCCCCGGAGGTGAACTGCGCAAGGCTGCTTATGGAAAAACGAGTTGTGGACTTCGCTGCCGCCGACACGTTGTACGATGAGAATATCTTCAGCAAGAACCAGTGGGAGGAAAAACTGATCGAGCCAAAGCTGGCGGAAACCCAGTATCGCATCACGCAGCAACAATTGGAGTCGAAGTCGATCTAGGCGCCGTTCTCCGGAGCGGTGGTGCGCATCCGCTCGCGCGTTCGCCTTCACGCCCGTTAAACCGACTTCTTTACCGGTTTGCCAGGCGCACAGCCCCGCCTCCGTTTGGTGTGGCAAACGCATTTGGCCCGGCTTTGTGGAGGGCGCCGCCGAGGGCACCGCTGCCAAACCCAAATCCAATCCCTACAACCGTTGACTTTCACCAGCACCTGAGCAGTGGTCGTGTCGATAGATCATCCCGCAGATCAGCCCGGTCCCTTTGCGTAGGTACAGGAAAGCCTTCCACGGGTGCCGCGTGATCTTGCGACCGTATTTGCTGTTGCGCGACGCTGCTCGAAGGAACGACAAAGATTCCTCGACGGGCGCTCGGAATGGCATCCGTTATACGCACCACGATGTGCTTCAGACGCGCCACGGGCATGGATAGAAGCTCGGTGGAAGGCTCGGCACTGGCGAGTCTGTCGGCATGGAGCCCTTTCGGTTGCCTGCACCAATCGCAGGTCCACTTCTCCTTGTGTCGGCTGATAGTCTATAGTGACCTGCGCCGCAGGGCAGGCATTTTGGCAGGCTGATAGGAATTTGATTTACTCAGAGGCTTGTCGTGACTATGCTAGGGCCCGAAAACGCGAACGTTTCCCGAAGTCGGGACCAGGTCGCGCGTTTCTCGGAAAAGCGGGTGTAGCATAGTGGTAATGCACCGGCTTCCCAAGCCGGCGAGGTGGGTTCGATTCCCATCACCCGCTCCAATTTGTTGGTGCTCTGCAATCAGCACAGGCGGCTGGTAAGTGGCGGGTTGTGCCATCTTCCTTCGCCCCCTTAACGGCTCAGCTTGAGTTTTCCAGCACTCACCCGAAATGGGGCTTTTTGCCCCTATCGGGTGAGTGCCGGGGTGATAGTTTTTTGGGGCGGAAATGCGGGGATCAGGCGGCGAGATGCGGGCGGACGGGATTGGGCGGGCGGCTGAATTGGCGGGAGAAACTAAAGGAGAGTCGAGGCTCAAACTGGTCTGCCCTACGCTCGCAACTTCAACTCGCCCCTGGACTCTCCATAGCAAGGTAAGCCTAATCGAAGGAATAGCAAGTGGTTCTCGTGGCGGATCCGGCGGCGGGATGCGGGCGGGGGTTCGGCGGGATTCAAATTGACCCGCTCGCATCTGCGGCTTACGCTGCGGACAGATACAGGGATGGAGAAATGAACGACAACGAATCAATTCTTGCTGAACTGCGAAAGATAGCGGCTTGGGCTGACATGCAGCGGAAGATTACCAAATGGTCGCTCATTTTTGTCACCGTTTTCGTTCCCGCCATGATCGTCTTTAGTGTCCTGATGGAACACCGGGTGACGAAACAGATTGAAGACACCGCAGAGAAACCAGAGTGGTATAATGTCGATCAGAATGTCCGTCTGGGCGATTTCGACAAAGCGATACGGATTGGTGAGGAACTCATACTGAAAACGCCGCAGTATCCCGACGCCCATCGACGATTGGCCGGGGCATACTTGGCAGCAGGCAAGATCGAGAAGGCGAGGGAGCACTATGCGGAAGCCTTTCGTCTGTTTCCTTCCGAAGAGAACGAAAAACTGCTGATAGCGATAGAGAAAAGAAGCAAAGCAGAGAGTTCCCAACCAAGCCGATAGAGCAATGCCAGTTGGGGGGCGGGTTTCAGTTGGGATCAGGCGGCGGGATGCGGGCGGCAGTCAACTGCCCCTCGTTTCACCTTGTCGGTTTTGTTGGACAGCGTAAAATCGAATTGGTTGGAAGGAACTAGCTCAGAATGGAATTTACTCTTTTTTACCGAGGGGAACTCAAAGCCAACGGCAGTCCAAGGGACAAGCAACAGATACGCCGGGCGATCCACCCTCAATTAAAGAACCTTTTTGAGCAACCCCCACTCTCGCATTACAAAAACCTGATGCAGCCGAGCGGCTCTAACGCCGGAATCTTTCCAAGCATCAACGCAAATCAATTCACGTTTGTACCAATTGTCTGCACAAAGCAAGACCTTGTTGCGAAGTTAAACATCACCTTTCTCCGCCCGGAACCACCGGGGAAGCTTATCACTCGAGGGGGAGACATCGACAACCGGATCAAGACGCTCTTGGATGCCTTGCGAGTCCCGGATGTGAAGCAGTCCGAGCTTCCCGCTGGGGACGAACCGGCAGAGACGGAGAAGCCCTTCTTCTGTCTCTTGGAAGACGATAACTTGGTGACGGAAATTGCCATCAAGACGGATACGCTATTGGACTCGGCAGACGCGACAGAGGTTGTATTGCTTATTCATGTTGCGACCAAGCGACTCGTTGCCCGATTTAGTAACGTCGATCTTGGCTGACCCTCGGATCGCCGAGTGCCCCGCCCGTTGTGTCGAGGTGAACTGGTATTGGACTCGCCCGGTTGATGTGGTGTGCGCGATTTGCAGAACTTGTGTCCTTTAAAAGGTGCATGTTATAGTGCTTGTGAAATTTTTCCCAAGCTTGGCGCCGGTGACGGTGTATCGGGCGGCGCGTCGGCGTCTCGGAAGACACAAGACGATCGCGCGCTGGACGTTGCCGGTTTGGATGTACGGATCTGTCACGGGGGTGATTATTTACCTGATGCTCTACCATTGGTATGCGCACGCTTACGAGCGCCTAACAAGATCCATGTTCGGCGCCGGTCTCCCGACCGCGCCGCTCCGTCTGACCGCATGGTCTCCGCTGTGAAGCACGCGTGCGAGACCTTCAGTCGGTCAGTGTGCGAGGTCGGGAGACCTCCGCACAACCCGGTTTTGTTGGCCGCTCTAAGTCTTGTCGTGGTCATGACGGTTTGCCTGGCCGCCGCCCGGGCTACGGAAACAGGCGGCGGCGTAATTGTCGGATCGGTGCGGCTCACCGGTCCCGCGCCGATCGTCCCCCTCGTTTGCGCAGAGCAGGACTTGGAGGTCTGCGGTTCACAGGCGCGCCCGGTGCAGGCATTACTGCTCGGTACGAACCAGACGGTTCGAAACGCCGTGGTCTATCTCGGCGCTTCCCTTTCAAACGGCAGATTCGCGCCGAACGACGGCGCGCCGGCCGTTCTGGATCAACGCGGTTGCGAATTCGTGCCGCGCATCCAGATCGCTCGCGCTGGGGCCAACTTGGTTTTACGGAACAGCGATCCGGTGTTGCACGTTGTGCGCATCGACTCGATGAGCGGCACGAACGGGCCGAAGGTGTTGCTGAACGTGGCCACACCGTATGCGGGGTTCGAGAAGAAGTACCAGCTTGCGAACTTTCGCGAGCCGACGCTGCTGAAGGCGGTGGGCGGCAACGGCCACGACTGGATGGCCGCGTACATCGCCGTGATGCCGCACCCGTGGGCGGCACTCACCGACGAGAACGGGAACTTCACACTGCGTGGCGTGCCCGCTGGCACTCACAAGCTGTACGCATGGCACGAAGTGCTCGGCACGCTCGTGCGCGAGGTGAAAGTGATAGGCGACCGTCCCACCACGGCCAATTTCGAGTTCTCATCGAAGTAATGAGCGGACAGCTCAGAAATTGCCGGTGCTGCGACGAAGTCGTTGCTGGGCCACCTGCGCGTTCTTCTCATCGCCGAGTGCAGTGAAGCAGTCGTACAACGCGCGCCACACCGCGGGATCATCAATGCCGTGCTCGACCGCGGGCCGCAGCGTTACCACGGCGTCGCGATAGCGTCCGGCATCAATGAGCGCCATTGCCAGGTTTTTTCGGCCGACGATTCCGTTGGGCGCGACCTCGACGGCGCGCTGGCCCATGGCGATGGCTTCGTCAAGGCGCTTCTGCCCCGTGTAATAGACGGTCAGGTTGACCAGCGCGGGATAAGACTGCGGATGTTCCTGAAGAACGTTCTGCAACAACGTCTCGGTATTGGCCCACACGCCCGAGCGCTCGACGGTCAACGCGCCCAGCCACACCAGCCACGCGCCGACGCAGCCGTAGATTCCGAATTCGGCGACGCGGCCGTGGCGCGCGCCGCGCCGAGCCAGCGTCACCAGTCCCACGCACACGGGCACCGCCAAACCAAGCAACGGTACGTACGAGAACCGCTCGGCGACGACGTGCACACCGACGGGTACGATCCCAATCGTCGGCGAGAGCGTGGCCAGATAGAACAACCAACACGGCAGCAGGATCGAGGTTTTCTTTCGCAACGCGAACACGACGGCGGTCACCGCCGCAAAACCCGCCAGCCACGCCACCGCTGTCAGTGGCATCCAATCCATTTCCTCGAACGTCGGGTAGATGGCCGTGAGATGGAACGGCCAGAGGAATTTGCCCATATAGAACAGCGAGCAGTATCCGACCAGTCCGATTCGCGCCCAGATCGGGATCATTTCGGGACCGGTGACTGTTTCACCTTTACCGCTTGCTTGCGCGACGAACGTTGCTGCGCCCACGATCAGACTGACGAGAAGAAACGGAATTTTTTCGCTCAGCGCGCGCCGCCGGGCCAGAAACCAGTCGAACAAAATCAAAACCAGAGGAAACGTCACGGCCGTCGATTTCGATAGCGCGGAGGCAATGAACAGCAGGAAGCTCCACCAGTACGCCGTCCGCTTGTGCTGGATCATCCACGGCCAATACGCAAGCAACGCTAGTAGGAAGAAGAACGCGAACAGCACGTCCTTCCGTTCCGTCACCCACGCGACCGATTCGACGCGCATCGGATGCACGCCGAACAGCGCGGCCGTCAGCACGGCCACAGGCGCGGCGGTCTGGCAACGTTCACGCAGGATTCGATAGACAAGCACGAGCACCAGCAGCGTGTTGGCAAGATGCAGCAGCAGATTCGTGAAGTGATAGCCGAAAGGATCCTGTCCCCAGATTTGATAGTCCACAGCGAAGGAAATACACGTCAGCGGGATGTACAGCTTCGCCGTCGGCTCGGTAAACATGACGCGCAGGTTGTGTGGCGTCAATGCACGAATGGCGGGGTTCTTGGTGACGTGGGAGCTGTCGTCCCACTCGACGAACTGGCCGTAGACGCCCGGCCAGTGCGCCGCGATGGCGAGCAACGCAATGAAAAAAGCACCCCACCACAGCCAGCGGCGGTCGTGTAATTGTGCGTTCATGCGCTGCGGCGCAAGCGCGATGCTAGGCGAGGTGGGCAGAGACAATCTGGCTGACCAGCCGATTGTCGGCGCGACCAGCCGTCTTTTCTTGGACAGCTTTCATCACCTTGCCCATGTCGGCCCTGGTAGTGGCGCCGACTTCGGCAATGACGGCTTTGACGATCTCTTCGATCTGAGCCTGAGATAGTTCTTCGGGCAGGTACGACTTCAAAACGGCGAGTTCCGCCTTTTCTTTATCCACCAAGTCGGCGCGGCCGCCTTTTTCGAATCCGTCGATGGAATCCTGGCGCTGCTTGATCTGTTTCTTGATGACCGCCGTGACGTCGCCGTCGGTCAACTTTTCCTGCTTTTTTTCGATCTTGTAGTACTGGATCGCTGATTTGAGCATGCGCAGCGTGGAAAGTCGTGCTGCATCCTTCGCGCGCATCGCTTCCTTGAAGTCGGATTCGATTTTCTCTGTCAGCATGCGCGCTACACTAGGCAGGGATCGCGCGGCTTGTCAACCCCGAAGGCCTTCCGGGTCAAGCCGTCATTCGTGGATCGACAGCGCCAGGACGATCCAATCGTTGCCGACGCCCGGGCCTTTGATGAAGGTCGCTCGTTTCTCGGAGATTTTTACCACGGTCTTCACCAGCAGAGCTTTGCCCGACCACCATTCCAGCTCCAACTCGTGCAGGTGTTTTTCGACGGACTTCTGGGTAACGAACACCACGAACCCTTTGCCAAGATTCAGGCGACTCTTGTCCTGCAGTCCAGGTCGCCGCGCTGACATCGTTCCACCAGATCGCGGTCGGTTGGTTCAGCTTGCGCGCCTTCATGCGCAGAATTGGACGCCAACGCTGGCGGGGATATTCACCAGGGATTTTTTCGGCACTTTCCATCAGCCCTTCACCACGCCAATAGGCCGCAGACGGGCGACCTTTCGGGCAATGCCCGCATTATGGCAAACGTCCACCACATTCTCCACGTCTTTGTATGCCCAGGGCGCTTCCTCCAGCGCTGTGCCTCGTCCCTGCGCCATCATGAAAACACCGCGCTCGCTCATTTCTCTCTGCAAATCCTGAAAACTTCCTTCCTTTTTGGCCCGGGCGCGGCTCATCATCCGCCCCGCGCCGTGGCAGACCGTGCCCCACGTTTGTGTCATCGCGCCCTCCGTGCCCACAAGCACGAACGAATACCGGCCCATGTCGCCCGGCACGAGCACGGGCTGGCCGATGGGCTTGTAGCGGTCGGGCAAGAATGGGTGGCCCGGCGGAAACGCCCGCGTCGCGCCCTTGCGATGCACGCACAGAGTTTTCTTCGTTGGTGGCGCAGGCGTCCCTGCCTGCGACTGTCCAACCATATGCTCCTCCAGCTTGGCGATGTTGTGCGGCACGTCGTACACCAGTTCCATGCCGAGTTCGCGCGGCGAGATGCGCAACGCGTGCAGGAACGCCCGCTCGGCTTTCGCCATCAGCACCTGCCGATTGGCGAACGCGTAGTTGGCCGCACAGCGCATCGACGAAAGATATTCCTCGCCTTCAGATGAATGCACGGGCGCGCTGACAAGCTGGCGATCGGGCAGATGGATGCCGTACTTCTCGGGCACGTTGCGCAACACCCTCAAATAATCGTCACAGACCTGGTAACCAAAGCCGCGCGAGCCGCAGTGGATCATCACGGTGATCCGGCCTTTGAGCAGACCCATCACGTCGGCAGCATGCTCGTCGAACACCTCGTCGACCATCTGCACTTCGAGGAAATGGTTGCCGCTGCCGAGCGAGCCAAGCTGGCCCTTGCCGCGCTCCAAGGCGCGGTTGGTGATGTTTGACGGCTCGGCGTCGGGAAGTTTGCCGTGTTCTTCGATGAAGTCGAGGTCTTCAGGTTCGCCGAACCCATGTTCGACGGCCCAGTGCGCGCCTTGTTGGACGCATTTGCGCTCGTCATCGAAGGACATTTTCAAATCGCTGCCGCGCCCCAGCCCGCAGGGAGTGTCACGGAAGAGTTGGGCGACCAGCTCGCGGATCTTCGGCGCGACTTCCTCGTGTTTGAGGTTGGTGCGCATCAGCCGCACACCGCAATTGATGTCGTAGCCGACGCCACCCGGCGAAATCACGCCGCCTTCTTGTGGATCGGTCGCGGCGACGCCGCCGATGGGAAACCCGTAGCCCCAATGAATGTCGGGCATCGCCAGCGAATATTTCTGGATGCCCGGCAGGAACGCCACGTTGGCGACCTGCTCCAGGCAATTATCGCCGACGATGTGCTCCAGCATTTTCTCCGTGGCATAAATCCGTCCCGGCACCCGCATGCCCGACTTGTAGCTGGCCGGCAGCTCCCACAACCAGTCGTTGACCTTCTCCAGCGGATTCACAAGCGAAGTGTACCCGCAACCAATGATGGCCGCAAGGCAATGACATGTTTATCCGTGACAGTCACCCCGGTCTCGATTACTGCACGAAATGGGGCAACATGTGCGAGGAAGAACGAAGGGTGACGCCACCGGGCGGCTTGTCAATGCCGGCATGCTGTTATATGGTCGTATGATCAACAGCATGGAATCAAAGATCAACTTACTTCTCAAAGCCAAACAGTTCGGTTTCTCTGACCGGCAGATTGCGGCGCTGGTGGGGAGCACGGAGGACGAAGTGCGGGCGTTGCGGAAGAAGTTGGGGATCGTGCCCAGCTTCCGGCTGGTGGACACGTGCGCAGCGGAGTTTGAGGCTTACACGCCTTACTACTACTCGACCTACGACACGGGCGACGATGAAGTCCGGAAGACGGACACGCGGAAGGTGATGATTCTCGGGGGCGGGCCGAACCGGATCGGGCAGGGGATAGAGTTCGATTATTGCTGCGTCCACGCGGCCTTCGCACTGAAGGAACTCGGGCTGGAGACGATCATGGTCAACTCGAATCCAGAGACTGTCTCGACCGACTACGACACCAGCGACAAACTGTACTTCGAGCCGCTCACGCTGGAGGACGTGTTGCACATCTATGAGCGGGAGAAATGCTGGGGCGCAATCGTGCAGTTCGGCGGTCAGACGCCGCTCAACCTTTCGCTCGGTCTCCAGAAAAACGGCGTCAACATCATCGGCACGACGCCGCAAAGCATCGAGATCGCCGAGGACCGCAAACTGTTCGCGGCGATGCTCGACAAACTTGGGATTCCGCAACCGCCGAACGGCATTGCCACGAATGAAGAGGAAGCTCTCGCAGCGGCGCGCAAGCTCGGCTATCCGGTGCTGCTGCGGCCGTCGTTCGTGCTGGGCGGTCGCGCGATGCAGATCGTGTTTAGCGACGACGAGGTGCGGCATTACATGCGGTTTGCCGTCGAGGCGTCGCCCGAGCGGCCGGTGCTGGTGGACAAGTTTTTGGAGGAAGCCATCGAGGTGGACGTCGATTGCATTGCCGATGTCGGCGTGGGCGGCGACACGGTGGTGATCGGGGGATTCATGGAGCACATCGAGTTTGCCGGTTGCCACAGCGGTGACGCGGCGATGGTGTTGCCGCCGCACTCGCTGGCCAAGGCCGAGATCGAGACGATGCGGAGGTACACGCGTGCCATGGCGCACGAGTTGAGGGTGGCCGGTTTGATGAACGTGCAGTTCGCTGTGAAAGGCCGCAACGTCTGGGTGCTGGAGGTCAACCCGCGCGCGTCGCGCACGGTGCCGTTCGTCAGCAAGGCGATCGGCCATCCGCTGGCCAAGCTCGCCGCCAAGGTCATGACGGGCAAGAAGCTGACCGAACTGGGGTTCACCAAGGAAGTCTGGCCGGAGTATTACTCCGTGAAGGAGTCGGTCTTCCCCTTCAACAAGTTTCCCGGCGTGGACATCTTGCTCGGGCCGGAGATGCGTTCGACGGGTGAAGTGATGGGGATCGACGAGGATTGGGGTCTGGCCTACGCGAAATCACAGATGGCGGCGTCGCCGGCGCTGCCGCTGTCGGGCAAAGTGTTTCTCAGTGTGCGCGACTCGGACAAGAAACACATGGTGCCGATTGCGAAGGAGTTTGCCGCGATGGGCTTTGAGCTGTGCGCGACCGGCGGCACGGCAAAGGTGTTGCAGGAAAGCGGCATCAAGGTCCAACTGCTGTTCAAGTTGAGCGAGGGCCGCCCGAACGTGCTTGACTTGATCAAGAATGGCGAGCTTGCTCTGGTGATCAACACGCCCGCAGGCAAGACGCCGCGCGTCGATGAAGTGCGCATCCGCACCGCTGCTGTCGCTCACAGAGTTTCCATCATGACGACGCTGGCCGGCGCGAAGGCGGCTGCGCTGGGGATTGCGGCTCTGAGGGCAAAGGGTCTCAGCGTCCGCACGATTCAGGAGTATCACGGCGGCGCGGCTACTTGTCCACCAACTCGAAGCCGGCTTCCAATCCGCTGACGGAATTCGGCGCCACCCAAACCTTGAACGGGCCGGGTTCCACCACGTATTTCAGGTTCTCGTCGTAGCAGCCAAGGTCCTGGGCAGCGAGCGTGAATTCCACCGTCCGGGTTTGGCCGGGCCTGAGCGAGATTCGCTGGAAGCCTTTCAATTCCTTGACCGGCCGCGTGGTGCTGGCCACCAGACCGCGGATGTAGAGTTGGACAATCTCGTCACCCTCGCGGAGGCTGACGTTCGTCACATCGGCGCTCACTTTGATGGAACCGTCACACCTCATTTTGTCGGCACTGAGCTTGAGATTGCGATACTCAAACTGGCTGTAGCTCAGTCCAAAGCCAAATGGGAAGAGCGGCGTGTGAGAAGAATCGAGGTACCGTGACGTGTACTTGTCGGTGTCAGACGGCGGACGACCGGTGTTCTTATGGCCGTAGTAGATCGGCACCTGACCAACGGAGCGCGGGAAGGATGTCGTCAGTTTGCCGCCGGGATTGCAGTCGCCGAACAACGTGTCGGCAATCGCATTGCCGGCCTCCACACCGAGTTGCCATGTCTCCAGAATGGCGGGCACGTGTTGTGCCGCCCAAGGGATCGTCAGGGGGCGGCCATTCATCAGCACGAGGATGATCGGTTTGCCGGTGGCGTGAACCGCTTTCAACAGGTCTTCTTGCACGCCGGGCAGGCCCAGGAAAACCCGGCTGGCGGCTTCGCCGCTCATCCCGGCGCTTTCTCCCAACACCACGATGGCGACGTCGGATTCTTGAGCGAGTTTGACGGCGTCGGCGAAACCGCTGTCATCGTTGCCCTGGATGTTGCAGCCTTTGGCAAAGTGGATCTTTTCGGGGCCGATTTTTCCTTTCAGGCCCTCCAACATGCTCACCACATCCTCGGCGTGGCCTTGGCCGGGCCAGCAGCCAAGGAGGTCGGATCGACTGTCCGCCAATGGCCCGATCACTGCCACGGAGTTCACCGCCTTGCTCAACGGCAGAAGGTTCTGATCGTTCTTCAGCAGGACGATGGATTTGCGCGCGGCTTCACGGGCCAGTTGCCGGTGCTCATTCGCCAACAAGGCCGACTTCTCCCGGTCGGGATCCGCATAGGGATGCTCAAACAAACCGAGCGCGAATTTGATTCGCAGAATCCGTCGCACCGCCTCGTCGAGTGCCGACTCCGGGATTTTCCCCTCGCGCACCAACTGCGGCAGGTTCTGAAGGTAGATGCTCCCTTCCATATCCATGTCCACGCCGGCGTGGAGCGCCCGTTCAGCAGCCTGCGCTGGGGTCGCGGCAATTCCGTGAACCATCAGCTCGGCAATCGCCCGCCAATCGCTGACCACGAATCCTCGAAACCCCCATTCGTTCCGCAGAACCTCCGTGAGCGTGAACCGGTTGGCCGAGGCCGGAGTCCCGTTGAGATCGTTGAACGCGCTCATCAGTGTGCCCACCCCGGCGTCCACCGCGGCCTTGAACGGAGGCAGATACACCTCGCGCAGCGTTTTCACCGAAATATCGACGGTGTTGTAATCCCGGCCCGCTTCCGCTGCGCCGTAGGCGGCGTAGTGCTTGGCGCAAGCGACGACGCTCGTTGGCTCCTTCAGCGACGCGCCCTGGAATCCCCGCACGCGGGCACGGGCGAAGGCAGCGCCTAAAAACGGGTCCTCCCCGCTGCCTTCCGCGATACGCCCCCAGCGGGAGTCGCGGGCGATGTCCACCATCGGCGCAAACGTCCACCGGATCCCGGCAGCGGTAGCTTCTTTCGCCGCGACTGCTGCCGTCTGCTCCGCCAAGTCAGGATCCCAACTGCACGCTTCCGCCAGCGGAATGGGGAAGATGGTCCGGTAGCCGTGAATGACGTCGTAGGCGAAGATCAGCGGAACGCCGAGCCGCGACTGTTCGACGGCCACCTTTTGGAGTGCGTTGACTTTGTCGGCGCCAACGACGTTCAGGAACGAACCGACCCTGCCTTCCCGTGCCAATTGCTCCTTGGGACTGGCGTACTGGGTAAGCTGGCCTGCCTTCTCCTCCAAAGTCATCTTCGCCAGCAACGCCGCCACCTTCCGGTCGGTGTCGGTGTCCGTCGCGGCGGGCGACGCAAACACTAGCCCTGACGACAGCAGGGTGGCCAGGGCGAGGTTGCAGAATGCGCGCACGGACGACTTCCTTACTTCATCATCTCTTGAACGGTCGGCATGATGGCGTCGGCCCAGATCTGATAGCCCTTGGCATTCGGATGCAGAAAGTCGGGCATGATGGCTTTCGGCAGCGTGCCGTCCGGCTCCAGAAACTTGTCACCGATGTCCATGTACCTGAGAATCTTGCCGTCGTCGAGCTTGGCGATGATCGAGTTGATGTGTTTGATTCTGGCCCGTTGCGGTGCGTCCGCTTTCTCGGCACGGGGAAAAATGCCCAGCAACAGGATTTTGGCGGCGGGCGTCTTCTTGTGCAGTTCCTTAATGATGGCCTTGATGCCTTCCACGATATCCTCGTCCGAATTGCCGCGGAGATTGTTGGTGCCGATCATGAGCACGGCCAGCCTCGGTCTGATGCCATCCAGTTCCCCGTTTTGGAGGCGCCACAAGACGTGTTGCGTCTGGTCGCCGCTGATGCCGAAGTTGGCGGCCTTGAGCGGCGCAAAATCTTTCTCCCAGATCGCCTTGCCACCACTGCGCCAGCCGTCGGTGATCGAGTCGCCGACGAACAGCAGATCGACGCCGCCTTTCTTGGCAATCTCAACGAAGCCTTCGTGCCGCGCCACCCATTTCGCATCTCGCGGGGCGGGAATGACCGCGGTGTTTGTTTCGGCCGCCCTGGTGCCGATCACGAATGCCAGGGCCAGGGTTGCGGTGAACAATGCTCGCTTCATGGAATCTCCTTTGGGTTGCATTGCTGTGGCGGCAAAGATGCCAATCGCCGGGCCAAGGGTCAAGAACTCGTTGCCACGGGTGGCGGCGGCATTATTGCAGATGACAAGTGTGCTGACCGAGTCCAGTTCACGGTAAAATCGGAACGGAAGTGTGTAGTTAACGCAACTGACAGTAAGCCGAGCGGCGTCCGCTAGGAACTGATAGGCTGATTATCAGGCACTTATGGAGATTTTGGCTTCTTAGGCGTTGCTCTTACCGTGTATATGCCAGTGGAGAAGCAATGCAACGGTCTTCTCCTGAAGCGACTGGGTACCGGTGCGAGAGGCAGCAAGTTCGGTGAAGAACGCCTGCGCTTTGGCAAGACGAGACTCAAGCTGGACGAGGCAGTTCTTGCAGTCGCCGGTTGTTCTAGGCACATTCACTTGCCCGTGGATGCCGAGGCGACCGAGTTCGGCCACTAACGCCGCTTGCTCAGGACTCGCGTAATCGACTTGGCGAATGTCTTTATCCGCTCTGAAAGCAACGGCGTTGGGATGGAACATGTCGCTTGCACCGTGCGCATGCGGCGTACCTTCGGGAATCTCGACCGGCTCGGTGTTGCGGAACGTAGATTTGATCCATTCCGGCAGTGCTGGCCCGCGTTCTTCTTCGGCCAGTGAATGCCATATGCTTTCGGCCAAGTCCTGTGCGCCCAAATGCCGACCGTGGTTGCCGGCGCGGTCTTCCATCGCTTGAATGTCCTGCGTGCGCTGGTAACGGTAGTACTTCGTCGTCTCCAAGTAGAGTTCATCCAGCAGCTTCTGGCGTTTCTTTGGGTCGGTGACACCGATCAGTTCCAGAACGCAGTCATCAAGTTCCCGGCGGTCGGATTGCTGTAGCTCGTTCGGGAGTTGGGGCGGCTTGGCGAGAATCTCCCGCATCATTTCTTCCGAGTGGCAGTCGAGCATCGCTTGGTCGACCAAATGCGTGACCTCGCGCTTGCAAATGCATCCAAAGGCTTCCTGTAATCGCTTGAAAAGCGATTCAGAGATGTTTCTGGGGTCAGGAACTTCCAACAGAAGGCAATCAATGATCTCGGTATCCAAAGTTCCTTCCGACCCTGCGTACCGCCCATAGAAATGCTTGATCAAAGCAACGATCGTGGAGTTGAGGATGGCTGGAATAGCTGCGGCTGCGTGCTTGCTCAGTCTGCGTGGGGCGACGTAGAAGAGACGATGATTGCACAGCAATCCGTCTGGGTTGGCGGCTACGATATGGCGATACTTCTGAGTCATCGGCCAGAACGCGACCCCGTTGATTTCGTTCGTCAGATCGTACCAGACAGGCCGCGCCGCACACGTCGAGCGTTCCGGCACCGTCACAGCCTTCGACTTCTTCGACTCGAAGGTCTGCTTTGCGCCCCAACGGATATACTTGCCGGCGTAGGTGTGCGCGAGTTTGCTGAGTGGCTGATCCACCCACAGCACCACTCGATCAACGTCTTTCGCGCGGATAATAGGACGGTCAACCTCCATGAGGCTGTGGACTTCTGGTTGCAGATGCTCGGCCTCGATGGGGTGCAACGTGTTGTCGCCCGCTTGCACTATGCGCACCTTACCGCTTTCGACTTCGCTGCGTTTGCAGGTTGTCATCAGGCCGACATCGTTCCATGGCAAGCCTTCGTCCAGTTCCTTCATCACGTCTTTGGTCACATTGCGCGGCATGAAGAACGCATCGCAACCGCTCTTGATTCCAAATCGGACTTCAGCGATCTCTCCGAGTTTGACGAAGCGTTTGCCATAGTCGCGCATGAGTTGGAAGTAGAAGTCAGGCGCACGCAGGAAACGTCCCCACTTGCCGGCGGCATAGTCCTGACCAATCCGGTACATGGCAGCGGCCTCTTTGACCTGGTTCAGTTCGACTTCGCCATTCTCGTCTTCTTCGGCCTCCGCAACTTGTTCTTCCTTTAGCAATTGACCGGCGCGCACACCTTCTTCCCAAAGCTGGCGCTGTGAGACCGGAATGACGCGCAACTTATCGTCGGAAAACGGCTCGCCGGTCTGAAGAATCAGGTGACGTAGCGATTCCACGGCTTTCTGGCGCGCGGCCTCGTCGCCGGCGGGTCGGTCGCCAAGGATTTCCGCCACCGGCTTCAACAAGCGCACAAACTTCACGACGTTGGCCATGCGTGCCTTCTCAGGCTCACACCGCTGCAAAATGGTGATCGCCGTCTTAATGCGTGCGTCCTGAAACCACGGTTCGTCCAGGCTCTCGATCACGGCGAGTATCTTAAAATTCTTCAGCGCCCAGCCTTGCAGCGCAAAACCGTACTCGACGTCCAGCCAGCTTGAGGAGGTGAGAAATCCGAAGTAGCCATCCTCTTTCAAAAAGCTGGCGGCGACCGGCCAGAAATAGCAGTGCAAATCGCTGCGACCGGACAGTTTCAGCCCGGGCCAAAGCTCTTTGCACAAGCCCTGCAAGAAGTCCTTCGTCGTCTTGAGCCGCGCGTCGTAAGCCTCTTTTGTTTCACCGGGAAGGCGTTTGAGTTCATTGCGCCTCGCAATGTGCTCCTGGCGAACATAGGGTGGATTGCCAATAACGCCATCGAGTTCCGGCAACACGACTGGCAACTTCTCCTTCTGGCCACCGCGCTGTCTCAGACCGGGAATCACGCAGAATTCTTCTCGGCGCTCCGGGATGACAAAGAAGTTGCTGCGAGCGATGCAAGGGTAATTCTCTTCGTCTTCAATATGCCGGGCGGCGAGGTTCAGGGTCGCGAGATGCGCGGCGAACACCGCGATGTCGCAGCCGAAAATTTCGCGCAGAAGTTCTTGGTGCGGTTTGCCCGCGTCTAGCGTTCTTCGGCCGCCACCGGACTGCTCAGAGAGCCACGCCTTGCGGTGATACGCCCGCACCAGGAAACTGCCGGAGCCGCAGGCGGGATCGAGCACGTTGTCACTAGCGCGCCGGATACAGAAGGCGTTGATGATGTCCACAATGTCTTCCTTCGTAAAGAACTGGCCGAATTTCTGGCGCTCGTCTTGCGAAATCAGCCGTTGAAAGATGTGGCCGATGATGTCGTAGGAAATGTTGCGGAAGTTGTAGTCGGCCAGATGCGCAAGAACGCCTTTCCAACCTTGGCAAGCGATGTCGGAAGCAAACACCAACGCGCCCGCCCAATCGCCGACTTGCGGGTAGAATATCGGTTCGTAGTCGCCGGTTTCGAGCACGGCTTGCTGGAAGCGGGCGCGGAAGTAGTCGTATATGCCCCGCTGACTATTTGGGCCGCGTTTGGGCATTTTTAACACCGGCAGATTGTCGGGATACCGGGCGTGGATGGCTTCGTAAAAGATGGCGCGGTTGGAGAACACATAGCAGAGCGTTCGGGCGGCATTGTCCAGAGTCTTGCGCCAATTGTCCGGATTGCCTGGGTCGAACGTCCAGTTCATCTCCTCAGACATCCACAACTGCAATTTTTGGGCGAACTCCGAATCTTTCTGACATGCTGCGGAGAGGAAATCCCGCGTCCCAACGACCGGCCAATCCAGATGGCTTTCCAGCGAGCGAATGAAAATCTCGTCTGGCGATTTGCCCCACTCGCCAGCTTGACCAAGCACAATGGCGGCAAATCGCGCAAAGAACGTTGGGAGAAACTTGTCCCGTATGTGAGCCTGCACTTCTTGCCGCTTGCAATCGCCCGGTGTCGTGAGACCAAGCCCAAGCTGCCAGTCGTCAAGGCGACGTTCGATCATTGGGCGGTTGTAGCGGCTGCGATCAAAGAGCACGAACGTGTTGACGTTCCATGTGAAGAAGTACGGCGCTTGGACGTTGTCAGCCTTGTTGAATGCGTCTTGCATCAACGATGGATCGTAAGGAGTACGACCCTCAGGTGTGCCCGGCATCTTCACCTCGCCCGTCAGGACCGGCGTATTACTGCCTTCTCTGTAAATGCGAATGTCCTGCCGCTTGTAGTTGCCGGTGCCGTATTCCTCAATCGTCGCCCTACTAAACGGCCATTCGGGATGGGCGGCGAACAGCGCATCCGCCCACGACTTCACATCTGCGCAGAAGCTAACTTCGTGGAGCCGGATGTTGGTCCTTGGCGACATTGGCAGCGAGTATGCCAAAGCGAGCCGGTAGGGCAAGCTCTCGTTCGGCGAACAAGCCCGCGATTAACCGAGAGAGCTTAGGACGGCCTGTTTTAGCGCGTTCAAGTCTCGCCGCGAAAAGACAGATGCCGAGTCGCTGCCGTTTGAACCGCTGACGGTCTTGGCGCGTTTGACCCGTCCCCTGATCACGTAGCTGAGCGCTTTGAGGGCGAGTTCCATGAACAGAAATGGTTTGCTGATGAAGTCGTCACCCCCGCATAAAACCGATTCGATGCGGTGGGCGGCGTCGGCATGGACACTGAGAAAGACGATGGGGGTCTGTTTGTATGCGGGCATGGCGCGGAGTTGCGAGCACAGATCCAATCCGTTTGCGCCGGGCAGTTCGATATCGAGGAAGATCAGGTCAACCCGAGTCCCGACCCGCCGTTTCAGGGCACTCACCGGATTGTCCACGCATGTTACTCTCAAGTTGACCCGTTCGAGGGCACTGCTCACAGCCCGACGAGTGAATTCATCGTCGTCAATCACCAGGATGCGAGCCGCGGCTGGAGGCTTGGACACGAGAGCGTCCGGGTATTGGAAAAGAAAGCTCAGCGTATCGATGGCTTGGGCAATGGTTAGCAGCACAGAAGGAGTCACGTGTTCGGGTTTGCCCAAGAGGTCGCTGAGTAGCGCTTCGAGGGCCGCCGACATCTGGGCAATCGGCTGCAAGCCCGCGATGGTGGCGGTTGCGGTCAAGGAGCGAACTTTTCCCGAGATCTCCTGCAAGTGCGCCAAGTTCCCAGGCCCTGCGACGAACGCTTTGAGGGGTCGCCACAAAGCGGCCAGGGTTTTCGACTCTGCGTCCAGAAAGTTCTGTCGCGTTTGCAGGTCGAATTCGACGTTGCGTCCCCCGGTCCGGGCGGAGGTGGGGCGGGATACGGCTGCCGGGGGCGGGTTATTCAAAGCGTTCTTGATCATGTCGATGATCATCTTGGGTGTCATGGTGGCTTTCGTGAGAACTTGATTTGCGCCCGCCTCCCACGCCTGCTGCACCATGCCGCCGAGGAATGCGTTCGTGAACACAAGAACGGGAAGATCCTGAGGACCAAACTGCGCGCGGATCGCTTTGAGCACTTCCAGCCCATTGATCTGCGGCAGCATTAAATCCAGGAGCACGAGATCAGCTTTGCGGTTGCGAAAGAAGTCCAAACCGGATGCGCCGTCGTCGGCCACGTCCACGGCGAAGCCGTTCGCGCAGAGTTTGTTGCGGTACACGTCCGCAATCAGCGGATCGTCTTCGATGATGAGAATGCGTTTCATGTTGTTAGCTCCGGTTGATGCAGGATTGCAGGAACAGTTTGATGCGCCCAAATTCCTTCTCGACATTCACGAACGCGGCTGCGGCGTCAGCCAGCTCGTTCTCGTGCCCCATGCGCTCCAGCTCGCACAGCAACGGGACGAGGCCGGCCATGCCGCACATGGCGCTCGAACCTGCGGCACTGTGAGCGATGCGTTTCACATCGCTTGCTGCCCCTGCTTGGATGGCGGCGTCGAGCTTGGCGAGTTGGTCGGTCGTTTGCTGCAGATAGCGGTTTGCGAGTTCGCGCTGCCGCTGTGCATCGTTTCCCGCCACTACCGTGAAAACCTCCATGTCCACCGGGGCAGACGGTTCGTTTGCGCCAGATTGGTGGACCAATGTCGGAGGGGTCTCAGCCTCGCGATCGGTTTCGGCAGTGAGCCCGCTTCGGCTTTCAGCGGGCCGGGTTAGCCACTGGGTGAGAAGTTTTTCCAGATCCGCGACTCTGACGGGTTTGCTCAGGAAATCGTCCATCCCTGCCGCCAGGCATATGTCCCGGTCCTCTTTCATCACGTGCGCGGTCATGGCGATGATCGGGGTATGCTTCGTTTGACCTTCGCGGCGGCGAATTTCCGCCGTGGCCTCAAAGCCGTCCATTTCGGGCATTTGGCAATCCATCAGGATGAGGTCGTAGTGAATTCGGTTGAGGGCCTCGATCACCTCCATGCCATTGGCCACCGCGTCGACCTTGAAGCCCATTTCGTGGAGTTGTCGCAACACGACCTTCTGATTGAAGACATTGTCCTCGGCCACCAGCAGACGGCAGAGCCTGCGGCGTTCCCTGGAAAGGGTTTCCTCGAGCGGTACTTTGGCCGTGTTGCCCGCGCGGGCCGGTTGAGGACCGGCGCTTTCAGCCGAGGCCTTCTCGAAGCGCGCCGTAAACCAAAAGGTGGAGCCTTGCCCGGGTACGCTGTCCACGCCGATGTGTCCGCCCATCAGGTGAACGAGTTGCTTGGAGATGGCCAGGCCCAGTCCCGTGCCGCGGTAACGGCGCGAGCTGGAAGCGTCCCCCTGCGAGAACGGTTGGAAAAGATGCTCGTGCGCTTTCTCGGGAATGCCGATGCCGGTGTCCTCCACCTCGAAACGTAGAACCGTGTGTGCGTCATTCTCGCTCTCTTTCAGGACTCGCACAGCAACTCCGCCCTGATGCGTGAACTTGATAGCGTTGCCCACCAGATTGGTCAGCACCTGGCGCAATCTGCCCGGGTCGCCGCGCACCGTTGCGGGAACGTCTCGGGCAATGCTCGATTCCAGTTCGAGTTTCTTGGCCTGCGCTTGCCCGAGGAGCAATTGCATCACGTCACCCACGGCTTCGCGTAGATCAAAGTTCACCTCTTCAAATGTGAGCTTGCCGGCTTCGATCTTGGAGAAATCGAGGATGTCATTGATGATGGTCAGCAGCGACTCGCCGCTCAGGCGGACGATCTCAGCGTACTCCCGCTGCACATTTGTCAAATCCGTGTCCAGCAGCAGCCCCGTCATGCCGATGATGCTGTTCATCGGGGTGCGGATCTCGTGGCTCATGTTGGCGAGGAACTGCGATTTGAGTCGCACGGACTCCAGGGCCGCATCGCGCGCCCGGACCGTTTCCAACTCGCGCTTGCTCTCGGTGACATCCTGCATCGCGCCAATCATGCGTTCGGCCCGTCGGTTGCCGTCGCGCAGAACGTAGCCGCGGTCGAAGATGTCCGCATAGGAACCATCGGCGCGACGAAAGCGATATTCGGACGACCAGAGTTCATCGCAGCCGTCGAGAACGCTCTTCACGCCGGCGATAACACGGTTGCGATCCTCCGGGTGCAGATTCTCTTCCCACCACTTGTGGTCGAGGCCCACCTGGCCGTCGGTGTAACCGAACAACGTCTGGACGCTTCGGTTCCACCACACCGCATTGTTGGCCAGATTCCAGTCCCAAACGGCCTCGTTGGTGGCGCGGGTGACGATGCGAAATCGCAAGTCGCTCTCATGCAACGCTTGCTCCGTCCGTTGCCGCTTGGCACGGTCGCGTATGATGTAGAAGAGGAAACCGAACAGCGCGATGATCAGGCAGGTCAACACGGACAGCAGGAGGGTCGCATGATAAACGCTTGTCTTCGCGAAGACTTCCTGTTCACCCAACCGCAGGCTCTCCTCAGCCTGCATGTCTGCGATCATGACGCGAATCTGGTCCGTCAACTCTTTGCCGTGGCCCGAAGCGAGCTCTTTCGCTGCGGCCGCCGGGCCCTTGTGTTGGCGTATGGCAACGAGTTCGCTGGTCAACGAGAGTTCTCTGTCAATCAACGACGCGAGCATGCTCAGTTTTCGCTGTTGATCAGGGTCGCGGACGATCAGCGCCTGCAATTCCACCATGTCTCGGCGGACGCGCGCATTAGCGGGTTCATACGAATCCAGAAAGTGTTGATCGCCCGCGAGAGCAAACCCCCGCGCGTATGCCTCCACATTCTGCATCACGGAAGGCACCTCACTGAGTTTCGTAAATACCTGGCGGGCGTGGTTGATCCGCTGAGCGGATTCGGTGACCCGGTACATGGCCAGATAGTACACCGGGCAGATGACCGTGGCGGTCAGCAGCGCCAGCGCAAAGCCCACCTGTGTCGTTTTCTCAGTTGCCCATTTTATTCCGTGATCCTTACTGGCCACGATCGATTCGCTTTTGTCAGGATTTCGAGGGCACGAACTGCGGGCGCGGACCCGCCGTAGCGCCACCGTGTTGCGGACGCATCCTCAGGATGTTCTCGAGACAGGCGACAACCTTCTCCACCCGCATCGGCTTCGCCAGGTAGCGTTGGCCGCCGATGATGTTTCCCTTTTCGGTAAGCTCGCGTTCCGACACGATGCTGGTCAGAAACACAATCGGTGTGGCTCGAAGGTCCGGATCGTCTTTGATCTGGGACGCGACGACGCTGCCCTCGACATCCGGTATCCACACGTCGAGCAGAATCGCATCGGGCTGGAACTCCCGCGCTGCGGCAAGGGCCTCGGAGCCTTGGTTGACTTCACAAACCTCGAAGACGCCGTGTTTTTCGAGGCTCACTTTCAACAGCCGCGTTGCGTAGATGTCATCGTCAACAACGAGGATTCGCTTCCGTATCATGAATGATTCCTTTCGGTTTGTCGGATTTCATGGAGATCGACACATGTGGCAACCGTCATGGCCTCTCCTTGTTCGTACGTTTGGGTCGTTGCCTCCGCGACGGCTTGTCGCAGGTCTTCGTGTGTGAAAGGTTTTGCCAGAAACTTGTCTCGGTTGGTTGGTTTCACGCCGTTGGCTTCCAGCGCGTCGCCAAATCCGGTCACCATGATGATGGGTGTGTCAGGCGCGATTTCCCTGATTGCTGTCGCCAGTTGGTCGCCGTTCATTTCGGGCATCGCCAGGTCCGACAGCACGAGGTCGAATCGCCCCGCGCGAAATTTCTCCAATCCCGTGCGTCCGTTGGCCGCGGTTTCCACGCTATATCCATCGCACGTCAGATATTCGGATTCGATGTCGCGGATCAACGGCTCGTCTTCCACCACCAGGACGTGCAACGGACGTGACGGCTGATCGGGCTTTGGCTGGGCAGGTTGTTCCCGTTGGCCCGTGTACACAGGCAGACGGATGATGAACGTCGTTCCATTTCTGGGTTCGCTCCGAATATCAATGGTGCCACTGTGCCGCTGGACGATGCCGAACACGATCGCCAGACCCAGACCCGTGCCACTTTCGCCCTTGGTGGAGAAAAACGGCTCGAGGCAGTGTTGACGCACCTCGGCGGTCATGCCCGTGCCGGTGTCGCCGACCTCCAGAACGATGTGGTCGCCATCGGCTCGCGTGCGAATCGTGATTGTCCCGCCTTGAGGCATCGCGTCTACCGCATTGAAGACGAGATTCGTGAAGACTTCTCTTAAATCCGCCTCGTTGCCGTCGATAAGGGCGGTGGATTCGAGGTCGGTCTGAATCTCAATCTGGCGCCCATCGGCCCGTGCCTGCTGTTTCCACCGAGGCTCGGTAAGCGCGACGGCCTGCCGAATGACGCCATTGAGATCGACGGGGCGGAAGATTTCCATTTCCCGGCGCGGTCGGTAAAACTCGTGCAGGCGGCGGACGACGTGCTCCGCGTCTCGCGCCGCGGTGCGGATCGTCTGCAGGTACTCCTGCACTGTGCCGGTGTTGTTGAGCTTTTCGGGCGAAGTGAGCAACAGGTCGGTGAATCCCAAAATCTTTGCCAACGCATCGTTGAAATCGTGGGCCACGCCGCCCGCCATTTGCCCCAGGGCGCGGAGGCGCTCTTGTTGGATGATTTGCTGCTGCGACTGCTGCAGTTCGGTCAAAGCCTGTTTCAGCCGGCGGTTACTCTCCTGCAAGGCCATCTCCGCTGTCCGGCGCTTGCTAATATCCTGAAACGTGAGAACAACCCCGACCACTTTGTCGTGCTCTCGCATCGGTGTGCAAATGTACGCGACGGGAAACCGTGATTTGTCCTTCCGGCAAAACACTTCATCATCCATCCAGTGCACCAGTCCGTCCCGAAGCGTAGCGCACAGGGAACACTCCTGCTTCGGAAACTTTGTCCCGTCCGGCTTGGCGTAATGCACCACCTCGTGCAGCGACTTGCCGATCACCTCTTCGGCCTTCCACCCGATCAGCTTTGCCCCCGGCGGATTGATGAAGGTGATGATCCCTTCCGTATCCAGACCGCAGATCCCTTCACCGGCCGCTTCCAAAATCAATTCCGTGCGACGACGAGATTCCGTCAGCGCTTGTTCCGTCTGCCGACGCTGGCGCCGCATTTCCGTCTCCCGTAGTTCGCGCTCCACGGCGGGCACCAGACGCGTCAGATTGTCTTTCATGATGTAGTCATGTGCGCCCGCTCTCATCGCCGATGCCGCAAGTTCTTCACCGATGCTGCCCGAGACCACGATGAACGGCATGTCGCAGCCTCGTTCCGTGTATAATTGCAGCGCGGCCAGGGAACTGAACTGGGGCATGCGGTGGTCGGAGATGATCAAGTCCCAGCCGGCTTTGTCCAACGCGGCGCCCATGGTCGTGGCCGTATCGACGCGTTCCGCGCTGACCTCGTAACCGCCACGACGCAGTTCTTGCTCCACCAACGCCGCGTCGCTTGCGGAATCTTCGATTATCAAGACATGCAGCGGCCTTTTCATCTCACTGCCTCGCAGTGCGGCGGCGGCTGGTTCAGCATCAGCCAGTACATCCCCAATAGCCGCGCCGACTCGGCGAACTGGGCAAAATCGACCGGCTTGAGGATATAGCTGTTGGCGCCGTTGCTGTAGCCGCCGATCAGGTCTTGCTGTTCCTTCGACGAGGTCAGAATGACCACGGGAAGAAGCTTGGTGCGCGGTTCCATCCGCAGGCGGCGCAGCACTTCCAGCCCATCGATCTTGGGCAGTTTCAAATCCAGCAGCACCACCGCGGGTAGCGGATGGTCATTGTCCAGCAGATACTCCAGTGCCTCGCTTCCGTCGCGGGCCACGACAACTTCGTTACAGATTTTGTTTTTCTTGAGCGCGCGTATCGTCAGCGCCTCGTCATCCGGGTTGTCTTCTATCAGTAAGATGATCTTCTCGTTCATAAGGGACCTCCGTTAATCGGCGCACGACTGCGCCCTGCATTTGAACTGCGTCAGCAGCGAGAACAACGACTGATGATACATGTTCATGGTTTCCTCTCTTTAGGACAGCGTGAAATAGAATGTTGCCCCTTTGTTGATTTCAGCTCGCGCGCGCACCTGGCCGCCGTGGCGGTGGACGATGCGCTGGACGGTGGCCAACCCCACGCCCGTGCCGCTGAACTCCGTCGCGCTGTGCAGCCGCTGGAAGGCGCCGAAGAGTTTGTCGGCGTATGTCATGTCAAAGCCCGCGCCATTATCGCGCACGAAGAACTCGCGGTCGCCGTTGCCCCCCCCGGAGCCAAACTCGATCCTGGCATGCGGCTGCTTGGTGGTGAACTTCCAGGCGTTGCCCAGCAGGTTGTCCAGCACCACGCGCAGCAAGTGCGAGTCGCCCTGGGCCACAAGTCCGTCGGCGATGGCGACCTCCACCTGACGCTGCGGGTCGCGTTCTCGCAACTCGGCGACAACAGTTTTGGCCATCTGGGTGAGATCGACGGACTCGCGGTGGATATCACCGCGCGATAGGCGTGACAGGTTCAGCAGGTCATCAATCAATTCTCCCATGTGCTGCGCCGCGGCGCGCACACGCTGGAGGTGATCCCTGCCCGTCTCATCCAGTTTCCCCGCGTAGTCCTCCAGCAGGGCCATGCTGAAACCGTCGATGGTGCGCAACGGCGCGCGCAAATCGTGCGAGACGGAATAACAGAAGGCTTCCAGTTCCTTGTTGGTCGCCTCCAGTTCTGCGGTGTGCTGGCGGGTGCGCTGATGCAGCTCGGCGTTGAGCTTGCGGATCTCTTCTTCGGCCCGCTTGCGTTCGGTGATGTCGCGGATGGCGGCATATAGCAACTGGTTGGGCGGGACGGAGGTGGTGTTCCACTGGAGCAATTTGTAGGAGCCGTCCTTGCAGCGGTAACGATTTTCAAACTGCCGGGTGACCGCTCCGCGAGCGAGTGTTGCCGCTTCGGCGACTGTCACGGCGCGGTCGTCGGGATGGACAAAATTCAGGGATGGCTCGGCGAGCAGTTCTTGCTTCGCGTAGCCCAGCGTTCGTTCAAACGAGGGATTGACGCGTTTGAAGTAACCGTCGAAGCCAACCGTGCAAAGCATGTCCGGCGACAGCGTGAAGATGTGGTCGCGTTCCATGCTTGCCTGCCTGCGCTCGATGTTTTCACAACGCAAAAAATGAAATGTGATTAGTAAAATGAGCGCGCTCACCGCGAAACCGACGCCCAGCCCCAAGACGGTCTGCACCTCTCTTTTTCTCGCAGCGGCAGTTCGTGCTCGCAATAGCGCGTCTTCTTCGGTGCGCATCGTCGTGACGACGGATCGGATTTCGTCCACAATTCGTGTGCCCATCCCTGAAACCACCTTTTCGGTCGCGGCCTCACGGTCTCGATCCCGGCGCATCACGATGACCTCCTTCGTCCAGGCGATCTCTTTCGCGACCAGCGTTTCCAGTTTCGCCACTGTGTCCCGCTGGCTCGGGTCGTCGGCCGCCAAACTCCGCAGCTTCTTCAATTGTTCATTGGTTGTTGCCACCGCAGCGTGATACGGCTCCAATAACGTTTCGTCCGCCGTGATGACATAGCCGCGCTCGGCCGACTGCATGTCCTGCACGTTGGAGAATGCTTCGGTGATGGCTTCATTGACCTTGAGGGTGTGCGCCACCCATTCGTTCGCCTTGATGAATTGGCCGGTGACGTGATAAGCGCCCGCGGCAACGACGAGGAGGATAATCAAGGCCAAACCAAACCCAACAGCCACAGAATTGCGCATCGCCACGGCCACGATTCCGCTGTCGGCCCGGGCCGCAAGAATCCCCGCCGACAACAACACAAACGCCACCGCCGTGTGAATCGTCATGCTCTCGTAAAAGCCGATGGTGTAGAGAGACTTGAAATCGTAAGCATATCCTGCCACCGGGAATGCCGCCGTGATGCCGGCAATCAAGGCTAGCCATTGTGCCAGCGCCCGACCCCGCCGCGTGTCCAATGTCATCAACGCGACGCCCAACAGCAAGAAATCGAACGCCGACGCGGGCACCATTCGCCCCGGATGGAACGTTCCCGCCTGGTGCCGGTTGTTCCAGAACAACTCATCAACTCCAAGGGTCCAGCCAAACAGATACTCGGAAAGCATCGTCAGCCCCGCGAAGGCCGCACCAAGCGCGCACGCTTGCGCGATAAGTCGCACTTTCGGATGGGATGGTTTGGCATTCAGCAACGCCAGCGACACACCTGCCAGGGCAAGCGCAACCGCAGTGTTGAACTTCATGGGTTTGATGCCGGGGAGATCACTCATCAGGGCAGGAATCTTCAATGACCAGCCCGCCATCACGAGAACGCCCACGGCAACGACAGCCAGACTCGCAGCCAATGAGGATTTCCTCAGAGAGCTGGCGGTCTGACTCTCAGGTTCTGCGTTCATTGAATTGGCTTTCACAGGCGGCGGAACTGGTTTCCACCGCTTCCCGGAAAATCTTCCATCCATTTTCCATCTGAATGACAGGTGCAGGACTCTTTTGGGTTCGCAGGAACCGAGCTGGCACCAGTCATAGCTTCGCAATTCATGTTCGATGCGTAGTGTGTGGAGCAGGCAGTGAACCGGCAAAAAGCGGAACGGTGCAAATAGGGGCAAGACGGTATGGTGCAGGCCGCCTCCTCAGGTGAATACCCTAGTGGCGCCAACCTAGGGTTGGGGGGAACCTTTGGCGCAACCAGGCAGAATTGTCGGTGATGAGACGGTGGCGTACGCGCGCGGCTGGAACCCGCTTACGAGTCGACGATCTTATTCTGAACGGCGTAGCGAACGAGGCCGGCCGTCGAGTGCAGCGCGAGCTTGTGCAGCATGTTGCTCCGGTGCGTCTCCACGGTCTTGACGCTGATGTGCAAGGCAGCGGCGATCTCTTTATTGCTCTTGGCGTCCGCTAACAAGCGCATAATTTCGCGCTCGCGGGAGGTCAACTCGTTGGACGGTCTCGGCAGCTCTGTCCCGACGCTGTCGTCCGCGAGCAACTGTCTTCCCATCCTCTCGCACACGGCGGTCGAGAAAAACGCCTTGTGATCGAGTAACGTCTGCACGGCGTCCACCAAGACGCGCCCTACGTCAGATTTCAGCACATAGCCGCGAGCGCCCGCTTTCAGGGCGGCACGCACCACCGGTTCGGACTCATGGATTGAGAGGATGAGAACCTCAGTTTCGGGGACTGCATTGATAATCTGTGACGTTGCTTCCACCCCGTTGACTCCTGGCATCGAGAGGTCAAGAACGACCACGTCCGGCTTCAGTTGTTTTGCCTTCTCGACGGCCTCCTGACCGTTGGCAGCCTCACCGCAGACCTGCCATCCTGGCTGTCCTTCCAGAACGGCTCGTAGTCCAGTCCTCACCAATTCGTGGTCGTCTGCAACCAAAATACGTGCCATATTCATTCCTCCGCTTTGCGCTGTGAATCAGCGGGCCATCCCCGCCGGCCAAGCGAACTTCTCAATGTCGGGATTTCCGGCTGTATCTTGGAAAGCGTTTCGTGGAACGCCGGAGCGCCATCGGTCTGCAGCGCAGAAGCCCATTTTTCCGCGAGGGTTGTACTCACGTAGGTACCGCCCGCCAGCACTTTGCGGACGGCGTCGACCAATTCCTTGGCGGCAGTGTCCTTGGTGATATACCCGTTCACCCCGGCCCTCAGCGCCCGCAGCGCAAACTGTTCCTCCGCATACATGCTGAGGACAAGGATCCGCAACTTCGGCGCCACCTTTTTCAAATCACTCACTACATCCAGACCGCTGCGGCCGGGCATGTTGATATCGAGAACCAGCAAATCGAAGGGTGTCTGCCTGACTTGTTCGAGTGCTTCCTGTGCGTTTTCTGCCTCGACAAAGACGGCCTGCGTAAACTCGCGGGCGAGAATCAGCTTGAGCCCCTGCCGCACCACCATGTGATCATCGACGACGAGGATTTTCATGGGTGATCACCGCATTGGCTGCGCTTGCCGAGCGGAATGGAGACCATCACCGTCGTACCGCCGCCGGGTACACCGCCGAATGTCGTTTCCCCGCCCAATTCCACCGCCCGTTCCCGCATTCCCAGAAGTCCCAGCGCCTTCGGATCATCGATGTCGTTGTCGGAAATTCCTCTGCCATTGTCCTTGACGATCAATGCCTGGCGACCATTTTCCTGTTTCAGGTGCACCTCGACTCTGGTTGCTTGCGCGTGGCGCGCGATATTATTCAATGCTTCCTGAAAAATGCGAAACAAAGCCAGGCGGCTGTTCTCATTCAGCGCGGTCGGTTGCTCAGGTAGCGACAATTCGCAGCGGATCCCCGTCCGTTTCTCAAACTGCCGCGCCTCGGTTTCGATGGCCTCGGCAATACCCAGCTTATCCAGCACGGCAGGCCGCAATTCTGCCGCAATGCGCTGCACGCATTCGATTGCCTCACTCACCTGCTTCATCATCATCCCGATTTTTTGCAGCAGCGACGCGCGAGGCGTGTCATCTCTCTGTGCGGACACTTGGTCTTCCATCCACCGCAAATCCAGCGTCAAACCCGTCAGCATCTGTCCCAAATTGTCATGGACCTCGCGGGCGATTCGCACGTCTTCTTCTTCGCGAGCGCACCGCAGACGGGCGGCAAAGGCGCGCAATCCCTTCTCGGACCGCTTCAACCTTTCCTCCGCCAACCTGCGCTGGGTCACGTCGCGAGCGATACCGAGAATACCGGTGACGTTGCCTTGCAGGTCGCGGAGCACCCCTTTTGTGACGAGAAACGTCCGCCTTCCACCGGGAAAGGTCACCGTTGGTTCGTACGTTTTGGTCGTCTGTTCACGAAGGATGATGGGGTCGTCCTCATCAAACAGACGGGCAATCTCGGGTGACAGGACTTCGTCCTGGGTTTTGCCGATGACTTCCTCCACGGATTTACCGATGTGACGTGCCCCCGCGGAGTTGATCAACAGAAAGCGGCCCTGAGAATCCTTCGCAAAGATGGCATCGGTCGTCCCTTCGATAACCGCCTCCAGCAATGCGCGCTCTTCCCGGAGGGCTTTCTCCGCCGCCTTGCGCTCGGCGATTTCGTCCCGCAGCGCTGCGACCGCCTCGACCAACACTGCCGTCCGCTTTTTAACCTGGTCTTCCAATTCGTCGCGCGCTTGGCGCAACGCATCCTCGGCCCGCTGGCGTGCCGTGATATCGGTGATGGCCGTTCGATAGAACGTGGCCTGGCTTGTGGTGCCGCGGACAGGAACGCTGAGCAACTGGACCCGGATCGGGTCGCGGTCGCGCGCCACCAGGGACAATTCGGTGGTCGCCGGCCCGCCACCCGGCAGGCATTGTCGCAAATGATCGTGGAACGTCTTCGAATCATTTTGGGCGACCGACACGCTGAACAACGTGCCCAACAGTCGCGAACGCTCCCGCCCCAACATCGCCGCGCCAGTCAGGTTGATCTCGCGAATGTGTCCCTTCTCATCGAGCGTGACATAACCAATCGGCGCGAAGTCATAGAGGTCGGCGTAACGGTCGCGGGAGGCTTCCAGTTCTCCCTGGGTTTCCCGCAGTTCCTCGTTTTGCGCTTCCAGTTCCTCCTGGTGCACCTGGAGTTCGTGCAAGACGCTCTGACGCTCCGCTTCGCTCTGAACCGTCGTCTCGGCGGATGGAGCCGCGTCGGCCCGCGTCGGCGAACCGGGCGGCCTCACCGATCGCTTCGCTTTGGAACGGGAGATTTCACCCAGTTTTTTCATGGCGGCGTAGTGCGTTCGGTCAGGTCCTGGATGGCCAGCAGGATCGCCTCAAGATTGTTGTCTTTACGAACGATGCGTCGCGCATTCAGCAACATCCTCTTGCGTCCGATGCGGGGGAACTCGTGCTCCACCTCGAAGTCGTCAAAAATGGAATCGCGGGGGAGAATCTCTTCCAGTAACACCCGCAACCCGGGAATGTTCCACTGGCCGTTGCCAAGGTCGTAAATGAAGCGGCCCTCCGTTTCCTGCGGCGTGGCCTGAAACATTGCGTAGAATGATCGGCTGGCCCTTTTCACCCGCAAGTCGGATTCAAGGATGATGATCGGATCGCGCACCGTCTCCACGATGGCGTCGGCAAAGTCGCGGGCTTCCTCGGTCAACGTAGCGCTGCGCCTGGCGGCGTCAATATCCACCAGTGCGACCACGGCGCCTTGGATTTTGTTGTCCAGTGTCTTGTAGGGGCGGATGCGCAAGGAATACCAATGTCCCTCGCGATCCTGCACTTCGCGCTCACGGGTGTCGAGGGTGTCGATCACCTCCAGGATGAGTTGCGTCAGATCGGGGACGTTGACCTTCGGCTGGATATCGCCCAGCGGTCGTCCGACGTCGGCGGGGATCAGGTTGAACACCGCTTGCGCGGCGGGAGTGAAACGTCGGATGCGCAGGTCGTTTTCCACGATCACAATGGGGATATGCGTGCTGCCCAGGAGATTGACGAGGTCGTTATTGAGCTGGCTCAATTCGTAGTTGCGCGTCTGCAGTTCCTCGTTGAGGGTGGTCAACTCCTCATTGGTGGACTGCAACTCCTCCTTGGCCGTCTCCAATTCCTCGTTGGTGCTCTGCAACTCTTCGTTGCTGGACTGGATCTCTTCATTTGCCGAGCGGAGTTCCTCGCCGGCGGCCTCCTGTTCCTCGACGCTGGTGCGCAGGTATTCCTTCGTGGCTGCCAGTTCGTGACGCAACCGGGCCACGAGGGAAGGTTCGGTTCTCTCGCCCTTGTCGCGCCCGGCCCGCCTGTCCCGGGTGGTTTTAGAGACGGGGTGGACCGTCACTTCCTGAAAGAGGACCAGAAAAAAGTATTCCTTCGACGAAGGGGCCTTCAGCGGGATGACCTCGAGATCAATCCGCCGGGAGCGGTCGTTTTCCCCGATCCCCAAGCCTTTCTTGCGGACGTGACCGTTGGTCTTGCGGGCCTTCCGGATGGCGCTCCACAAATCCAGCCGCAATCCCTCCGTGACCATGTCCAGGAGATTCAGGCTCGCTTCGCCCGGTGTCGGCGCGAGGAACGGACGTGTGTTGCCTCGAAACTGAAGAATTTGCATGTCGTTGTTGATCAGTACGCCGGGCGGCGCGTATTGGGACAACAGGAGACTGTCAACCTGCTTGTCCAAGCTGATGACGCCGGGCAACTCTTCCGTGGCCCGCTCCGGCTTGTTGCTCAACGGCAGTCGTTCGCTGGCGGCCAACTCAAGCATCGGCCCGGCGCGGGTCTGCTTCTTCGAGTAGATCTTCTGCCTTTTGTCCGTGAGGGTAAACAGGTCAGCGAAGCTGCCGATGGTTTCCGAGGAGCCGAGCATGAGGAAGCCGCCCGGCAGGAGCGCGTAATGGAGAATCGGGATCAGCTTCTTCTGCAAAACGGATCCCAGGTAAATCAGCAGGTTGCGGCAACTGATCAGGGCCAGCTTGGAAAACGGCGGGTCCTTCACCGCGTTCTGGCGGGCAAACACGCACATGCCGCGGGTCGCTTCGTTGATCCGATAGCCATGCTCCGCTTTCGCGAAGAAGCGCCGCAACCGCTCGGGCGAAACTTCCTCTTCAATGTTTTTCGGATAAAAGCCCGCGCGGGCCTTCTCGATGGCCGCCTCGCTGATGTCCGTCGCGAAGATCTGGATCTGGGTGTCGGCTTTCTTGTTTCCCAGAAATTCCTGCAGGCTGATGGCAATCGAGTAGGCTTCCTCGCCCGTGGAACACCCCGGCACCCATACGCGCAGGGGCTGGCCCGGTGCCCGATTCTTAACCAGACTGGGAAACACTTTTTTCTTCAACGTCCGGAATGACTCCGGGTCGCGGAAAAAGCTGGTCACATTGATAAGGAAATCCTGGTATAGGGCGTCCACCTCGTCGGCGTGGTCCTGGAGAAATCGCACGTACTGGTCCATCCGATCAATCGTGTGCAGGAGCATGCGCCGCTGGATGCGCCGCCGGATGGTGGTGTGTTTGTAATCCGTGAAATCCACTCCTGTCTGCGTGCGCAGCAGGATAAAAATCTTGTGCAGCGCGTCCGTCTCTCCGGGCTGCCACGGCTCCGCTTGTACCTCAGGGGAATGCATCACATACGGGTGCTGGCTGATCCGCGCCAATTCCCGCGCAATGCCCTCGGGAGGCAGAACGCGGTCCACACAGCCGGCCGCGATCGCGCTGCTCGGCATTCCACTGTACTTGGCCGACTTTTCATCCTGGGCAAACGTGATCCCGCCTTCATCCTTGATCGCCTTCAGCCCCAGCGTGCCGTCGGAGGCTGTCCCCGACAAGATCACCCCGACCGCCCTGGTCCGTTGGTCTTCCGCCAGCGAGCGCAGGAAATAATCGATCGGCAGGTGTTGCCCGTGCGTCTCAGGGCGCGGCATCAGGCTGAGCACGCCATGCAGGATGGCCATGTTCGTGTTGGGCGGAATCACGTAGACATGTTTCGGCTCGACCCGCATTCCGTCCGTTACTTCGGTGACTGGCAGCGTGGTCGCCCGCGAGAGAATCTCCGTCAACGCGCTGGCATGCGTGGGGTCGAGGTGCTGCACCAGCACAAACGCCATGCCGGTGTCGGGTGGCAGATGCTTGAGCAATTGCGTGGATGCCTCAAGGCCTCCGGCCGACGCGCCGATGCCGACCACGGGAAATGGACTGCCCCCGCGCCCTTTGACCAACTCGGGCCGGATCGTTTTCGGGTATCTGACCGGGCTTTTCGGCGTCTTGCTCATCGCATCTTTCGAGCGGGAAGGCCGGGCGGTGGTTTCACGGTTGATGTTTTGCACAGTACGGGACGATGAAAGGGAAAGGACTGTGTGGACGAGCGTGTCAACACAACCAAGCGCGGGCATTGCTTGAACGCTGACATTCCTATTTGGAAGACTGGTGCGTCTGTTGTTCATCCTACACCAAGTGTCTCCAGATGCTCTTACTGCCCCAAGAGCAACTTAACTCCCGCCAACTGCTTTTCCCGTCCGCTTCACCAAACGGGGCTGAGAGCATTCAATTAGCGCAATTGGCTTCCCATTGCAAGACGAAACGGTGTAATGGGTCAGTTTGGGGCCCATCTTGATACTGCCACCGTTGTCTCGACTGCCCGTTGTAGCGGCGGCTCCCTGCCCCGACATCGAATGTCGGGGTGAATGAGCCGCCGAAATCCCCAAGAAATCAACGACTCGGCGCTTCACAGAAGCGCCGCTACACCAGAATCAGGTTCTTGCGGTGGTGGTATCAAGATGCGGCCGTCAGTTTGAGCAAACGTTACCTCATCAAATTGCATGGCAAAGTCATTTCTCAAGCCACCTCCGCATCGTCCCTCCTGACTCTAGGCATCGGAATCATCGTTGCACCGGCATAATCCATCTGCTTTTGCTTTCGCCCCAACTGAACCTTGACCCATGGTCGTTCATGCCTCCGTCCTCAGTGCTCCGCTATCGCGCCTGTTTTTCTGAGTCTTCAGAGAACCACCGACCGGACATCGAGTCCCCCCGCTCCCTCACCAACAGGAGATCGCCACTCACAGGCAGAGAATTGGCATGAACCTATCAGTCAGTTCGGCGGTCGTTGGCATTCGTGCCGCGGCCGATTACGATCTTCTCGACTTCCCGCAGCGGCAGGCAATTGATGACGTCAGCTTTGGTGAGCCAACCCTTGCGGGCGATGCCGACGCCGATGGCGAGGAACTGCAGGTCGTCAATGTTGTGGGCGTCGGGGTTGATGGCGCATTTGACGCCGAGCTCCTTGGCGTGTTTCCACAAGCGCCAATCCATGTCGAGACGATACGGGTGCGCGTTGATCTCGATGATCTTGTGGTGCTTGGCGGCGGCTTCGATGACGGCAGGCATGTTGACGGCGTAGCCTTCACGCTCCAGCAACAGGCGGCCCGTCGGATGCGCCAGCATTGTCACCTTCGGATGCGCCAGCGCTTTGCAGATGCGCTTCGTCATCTTATCGGCGTCCATGTTGAAACCTTGATGAACGGCGGCAACGACGTAATCAAACAGCGCCAGCGTCTTGTCGTCGAAATCCAACGAGCCATCGGACAGGATGTCGCATTCCGTGCCGAAAAAGATGCGGAAACCTTGCTCGGCGAACCTGGCGTTGAGCTTCTTGATTTCCTCGGCTTGCTGGCGGACGCGCTTTTCATCGAGGCCGTTGGCTTGCCGCTCCGATTTGCTGTGGTCGGCGATGCCGAGATACTCAAGTCCGAGGTCCATCGCTGCCTGCGCTATCGATTCGACTGACTCGATTCCATCACTCCAGATCGAGTGACAGTGAAACGTACCGCGCAGGTTTGACAACTCGACGAGCTTCGGCAGGTCGCCTTTCTCAGCGGCCTCGATCTCACCCATGTCCTCGCGCAGCTCGGGCGGGACATAATCGAGTTCGAGCGCCTTGTACAAATCCTCCTCGTCCCAGCATTTGATCGAGCTGCCCAGTTCCTTGGCGCTTTTCTCCTTTTCGGCGGCGGGGGAAAAGCCGTACTCGTTCAGCGAAAAATTCTTCAGCCGCAGCGCACGGGCGCGGAGCGCGATGTTGTGCTCCTTGCTGCCAGTGAAATAGTTCAGTGCAAACGGATACTGCGCGTCGCTGACAACGCGCAAATCGGCCTGGATGCCGCCTTTGAGCACAACGCTGGCTTTCGTCTTGCCTTTCGCCGTCACGCTGAGAATGCCGGGCAAGCGCGCAAAGTCCTCGATGACGCCGGGCGCGTCTTTCGGTTTTGTGCTGACCAAAAAATCGATGTCGCCGATCGTTTCGCGGCAACGGCGCAGACTGCCGGCGATGCTGCAGCGGATCACCCCATCGTGAGCCCGGAGTGCTTCAATAATTGGCTGCGCCGCCGCCAACGCCTTGTGGTAGTGATGGCGGCCACTGAACTGTCGCACCAGCGCGATGCCTTCGAGGATTTTTTGCTGCGATTTTTCACCGAAACCGTCGAGCGCGGCGACCTTGCCCGCGTTGCACGCCGCCTCCAGCTTCTCGACCGTGTCGATCCCCAGCTTCTCGTAAAGCAGTTTGGCGCGCTTCGGGCCTAAGCCGGGAATCTTCAGCATCTCCATCAGCCCCGCAGGCATGGAGGCTGTTAGTTCCTCGTAGAACTGGAGTTTGTTCGTCGTCACCATCTCGGTGATCTTGGCGGCCAAATCCTTGCCGATGCCTTTGATCTGCGTAAGACGGTTTTCCTCGACGAGTTTGCTGAGGTCTTCCTGCAACCCGTCGATCGTGCGCGCGGCATTGTAGTAGGCGCGAACGCGGAACGGGTTCTCGCCCTTCAGGTCGAGCAGCGCGCCGATTTCCTCAAGGATCTCCGCGATTTCCTTCTTATCCATTCCTACGACTCTCGTTAAAGAAGTTAAAAGGGTTAAAGGGGCTCACGGGCGCGTTGATGCTCACCGATCTCTGTCTTCACCTTTTGACTCTTTAACTTTTTTTAACCCCTTTAACGGTTTTAGCCTTTCTGACGTCCTTTCACTTGCAGCATGCTTGACACTTCGCGCACGCCATCGGTCTCCAGCGCCAGCATCACGGCTTTGCCAATGAGCTTGTGCGACGGCACGGTTCCCGCCAGTGTCACGTGGCCAGCCGTTGTGTTCACCGAAATGCTCAGTGCGGACAGGTCGCGGTCGAGAGCGAACTTGGCTTTGATCTTCGCCGTGATCGCCGCGTCCGCGCTGGCATCGGCGACCGCCGCGCCGAAATCGCCCATCTGGCGGCGCACCACCTTGCCGGTTTTGGCCAGCTCTTCCTGAATATCAGTGGTCGTTAAATGCCAAGCGACGAGTTTAGCTTCAATGGCGTCCGCCCCGCGTTGCAAGGTCGCCGCGGTCACGTCCTGCGCGTGTTGCACGGACTGGCTTTTACGCGCCACCATGAAGTACCAACCCGTTGCTGCAGTCAGGGCCGCGCCCACGATGAGCCCGATGAAGAAATCTCTCATGCGCGCCCATCTTATGCCCGCGATGCGCGCGAAGCAAGACACCGAGAGAGCCGTTACGCTGCGCGTCGTCGCCAGTGCGCGAGATGAACGCGTTGAAATGGGCCGAAGCGCCGCTCATTCACGACTGAGCGAGTGGAGGGTGGAAGCTGGCCAGGCCAGACGCGGCGGTGACAGAATTTGGAGTGCGGTGACTTGTCACCGCCTTGGAGTGATGGAGTCTTGTAGTAGCGGTTGGAGCAATCCGTCTCAGCCCGAAATCTTTGCGAGCTGCTCCTGGCGCATCAACCAGCGCAGTGAGCCGGCTCCTGCGCGCAATTGCTCCAACTCAATACACGCCATTCCAGCTTTGCCCAGCGGCACAGCCTCGGCGCTCTTGACACCGATACATGCGGCGATGTGTTCGGATAGGCTGGGCATGTGGCCGACCAACAGAAGCTCGTTGGCGTCGCCGTAAGATTTCAGCGCCTTGAGTAAGGCGGGCGTGGAGGTGTCGTTCAAAAGTTCGTCGAAGACCTCGATGTCGTCGGTGTGTTTCAGCTCTCTTGCGGCGATCTCAGCGGTCTGGCGGGCGCGCATGAGCGGACTGGACAAAACCTGCGCGGGTTTCACGCCGAGCTCGGCCAACGCCGCGCCGGCTACTCGCGCCTCTTTCTCTCCTTCCTTCGTCAGCTTGCGCTCGGCGTCGTTCGGCGCAATATCCGACGCCGACGCGTGGCGGAGGAAATAGAGTTTCATGGTGACATTGTAGCCGCGAATCCTATTCGCGGCTCGTCGTTACCGCAAAAATGTTTCGCGGCTACAAAAACTCCCTCGGATCGGTGATGTGCCCCGTGATGGCGCTGGCGGCAACGGTGTAGGGCGACGCGAGAAACACCTGCGACTCGGGGTGGCCCATGCGCCCGGGGAAATTCCGGTTCGTGGCGCTGATGCACTTCATCGGTTTGTTGAGACGCCCGAACGTGTCGGTCGGTCCGCCAAGGCAGGCGGCGCAACCGGCGTTCTCGGTCATCTGCACGCCCGATTCTTCGAGCACCTGCCAAACCGTCTTGCCGTTCATCTTTGTTTGCTGCAAGTCGTGCACAATGTCAGGAGTCGCGGGCACGCCGAACGTCTCAGTTTTGACCTTGTGGCCTTTGATAACCTCGGCAAACGCCAGAAAATCGCTCGTCTTGCCGCCCGTGCACGAACCGATGTAGGCGCGGTCGAGCATGGCGCTGCCAAGCTCCTTGGCGAGCTTCCGGTTGCCGGGATTCGGGTGACAGGCCACAGTTGGCTCGAGCTTCGAGAGATCGAATTTCTTGTCGTAAACGAACTTCTGTCCGTCGTCGCCGTCGCAAAAAAGCGGCTCGTACTTCGCCTTCGTCCCGTTCCGTTTCGTTCTCTCGTCCACGTAGGCGAAAGTCTTCTCATCGGGTTCGAAAATTCCGTTCTTGCCGCCGGCTTCGATGGCCATGTTGGCAATCGTCATGCGGTCGTCCATGGTGAGCGTCTTTGCGCCGGGCCCTTGGAACTGCATCGCGCGATAGGTCGCGCCGTCGGACCCGATGTCGCCGATGCAGTGGAGGATGACATCCTTCGCCATCACGCCCTTCTCCAACTTCCCTTCCAGCCAGAACCGCATCGTCTCGGGAACCTTCAAGAGCAACTTGCCCGTGCCGAACACAAAACCCGCGTCGGTATTGCCAATGCCTGTGGCGAATTCGCCGAACGCACCGGCCGTGCAGGTGTGCGAATCCGTGCCGAGCAGGATTTCGCCGGGCCGCATGTGGCCCTTCGCGGGCAGGGCGGTGTGACAAACGCCCGCGTAGTTACTGCCGTGCTGGCGCTTGAGTTGGCCCTTGCTGGCGTTGAACACCCAATGCCCGTTCGGATCATCGATCACATCGTAGAAGTATTTAATCCCTTGCTCGCGCGCGAAATCGCGGAGGATGTCGACGTTGCGGTTCGACTTGGAGTCGGCCGTGAAAATGTAGTGGTCGGGGATAATGACGATCTTCTCGCGATTCCAGACCTTGGCCTGCGCGCCAAACTCGCGTTTGAACACGCCGATCGTGCCCGGTCCGCACACATCGTGCGTCATCAAGATGTCCACATTCACCCAGACGTTGTCGCCGGGCTGCGCCGATTTCTTGCCCGCCGCGCGGGCCATGATCTTTTCTGTCAGTGTCATAGAGAAACTCCGAGACGATGGACAATACACAAACAACCCGGGGGACGCAACCACAGTAGAACGGGGGCCGCGTGGAACGCGGCAAGTCTCGCCCGTTTGTCCGGTTCAGATGAACGGCCGGGACGGCCGTTCTGCTAATGACGTCGAGCGCACTCGTGGCTACAATGCCAGTATGTCCGAATTATGGCACTTGCTGGAATCACGCGCTGCGGATGCCGCGACAAACATGGCACTGGACGAGGCGCTTCTGCGCACTGCCGCGCAACGGGTCCGCCCGCTATTGCGCGTGTACTCGTGGGAGAAACCTTCCGTCTCGTTCGGCTACTTCCAGAAGTTTCCCGCGCACCTGGCCGACCGCTACGAGATCGTGCGGCGGCCAACCGGCGGCGGCGTGGTCTATCATGGTGAAGACACGACGTACACGGTGGTTGTCCCGCCGGATCATCCGCTATGCGCGATGAGGACCGCCGACGCTTACTGCGCGCTGCACAAGGCCGTGGCGGCGGCGTGTGAACGATTGGCCGGCAAGCGGTCGGGCGGAAGGCCGACCCTCCAAACAACGCCACCGTCATCTCTGCGCGGTTCCTACGAGTGCTTCCAAAATCCCGTTCACGGCGACGTGGTGGCCGGCGGTTGCAAACTCGCTGGCGGTGCCCAGCGCCGCACCAAATGGGGCATGCTCCACCAAGGCTCCATAGCCGCCAGGTTGTCAGCCGACCAACTCAGTGAAGGTTTTTGCAGGGAGCTATCCGTTGCGTTCGCGCGTTACGAATTGACGGATGCGGAACAGCAGTTGGCCGAAAAGCTGACGAGAGAGAAGTACTCCACTGACGGATGGAATTACCGGGTGCGGTAGTTACGAGGACAGTATCGTGTGGTTCTGCTGCCCGGATGACTCCAATCGCGGCTGTTCGATCTGGCTGAGCTTGGCGTCGAGTTTCACCATCGTCTTCTCGGTGTCGGTGTAACTACTGGAGGCATTGGTGAGATGTTTGCCGAGCACGCGGAAGTTTTCCTGGAGACGTTCAAAATCACCGCGTAACCGCGCCAGCGTGTTGAGTATCTCCAGCGCGCGTTCCTCGACTTTCATCCCGCGCAGGCCGAGCAGGACCGTCTGCAAGTACGCATAGAAACTGTTCGGCGACACGGGAATGACGCGTTTTTCGAGCGCGTAGCTGAAGAGCTGACGCTCATCACCGCTGGCTTCGTCTTTGATGATCGTCTCGTAGTACACGTTCTCAGCGGGCACGTACATCAGCGCGAAATCGTAGGTGCCTTCGTCGGGCAAGATGTATTTCGACGCGATCGCATCCACGTGTTTCTTCACGTCGCGCAGGAACTGCTTGCGCGCAGCGACTCGCTCGCTTTCGGTCGGCGCTTCGATCACGCGCTTGAAGTTTTCGAGTGGGAACTTGGCATCGACGGGGACGAATTTCTGTCCGATCTGAATCACAGCGTCCACGGCTTCGCCGCTCTTGAACCGGTGCTGCAGGTTGAAGTGTTCGGGCGGCAGAATCTGGGCGAGCAGATCGCTAAGAAACAGTTCGCCCATGCCGCCGCGCAGTTTCGGCGCGCGGAGGATGTTGACCAACTCGGCAGCGGCTTTGCCGACCTCATGAATCTGACCGACCTTCTCGCGGAGGTCGCCGACGACTTTGGCGGCGTTGTCGAGCCGGGTGTTCATCTGTGCAGTCGAATCCTGAAGATTCTTCGCGACGGTCTCGCCGAATGCGTCGAGCCGTTGTTGCATCGCGTTGAGTTGCTGCTGGAGCATCATTAGCGACTGGTCAGGCTGCGGCGGTTTGTTCCGTTCGCGCAAGACCACGACGATGAGCCCGGCGACCGCAACGAGCGTGAGCAGGCCAATGAAGATGGCGACGGATTCCACGATGCAAAGGTTAGCATTTGGCCGAGCGGACGGCAATTCTTTGGTTTCGATCCAGGCTGCGTTAGCACCTTTTTAACGCCTACGACTCTGCTTTTAATTACCGCTTTGAAGCGATTGCGGCGATGATCACAGTGGTTTATTCGACGGAAGGTGAACCGGCGCGCTCAGATGAGTGTGCCACAGAAAACTAAAAAGAGGAGCGTCTTTATGAATCTTGCGTTTTGGTTGCCGGCGATGTTTGTGCTGGGCGTTGTGGCGATGGGACTCTGTTATCTGTTTCTGAAAGCTTGCGAGAAAATCTGAGGAAATGATCATGATCTATCTGACTGCTGTAATTGCCACATTGCTGATTATTTATCTGATCGTGGCCATGATTCGGCCGGAATGGTTCTAAACAAGGTCGATCCCAGGCCCCGAAAAGGAAGGAACATATCCTATGACAATCTGGTTTCTACCCATTGCGTTGCTTGTCGTCACAACAATCTGCGCGGTCCCGTTGAGTTGCTATTTGGCATGGATCATGGACGGAAAATACCGCGCCCCGAAGGTGCTGCGCTGGTTTGAAGAACGATTGGACACCGGCCCACAGGATTGGAAGCAGTACACGGCTGCGTTGCTCATATTCAACGTCGTGATGTTCGTCTTCGGGTATCTGGTCCTGGCGCTCCAACCGATCATGCCGTTGAACGCGCTTGGACGAGGTCTGTTGTCGCCGACGACCATTTTCAATTCGGTCGCCTCCTTCATCACGAATACCAACCTCCAGCACTATTCGGGCGACCAACATTTATCCAACTTCAGTCAGGTGTTCTTCGTCATCTTCAATCAGTTCACTTCAGCAGCGGTAGGGTTTTGTGCGCTGACGGCGATCATCCGTGCTTTTCGCGGCGAAAAGACCGTCGGCAATTACTTCGTCGATATGTGGCGCGTGGTGGTTTACACGTTCGTGCCGATAGCCTTCATCATCGGCATCATCTTTGTGCAGCAGGGCATGCCGATGACGCACCAGAGTGCGTATCAGGTCTCGACGCTGGAACCCACGGCGATGGGTACGGACGACAAGGGCCAGGCGAAACAGCAAACGCTGGTGGTCGGTCCGGTAGCGGCTGTCATCCCCATCAAAATGCTCGGCACCAATGGCGGCGGATTCTACGGCATGAACTCCGCCCACCCGTTCGAGAATCCCACGGATCTGACCAACTTCGTGACGACGTTTGCCATGATGTTGTTCCCATTCTCGTTGGTGCTGATGTACGGCCGAATGCTCGGTCGGCTGCGGCACGCAGGCGTGATCTTCTCGGTGATGATGCTCATGATGGTCGGCACGATCGCATGGTCGATCTACTTCGACACGCTGAAACCGAACCCGGGATTGACGGCACATCCCGCTGCCAAAACATACGAGATCCCCAGCGCCACAGCGCCGGGCGGGAAACGGGTGGTGGCCTCACCGGCGGTTGCGGGCCTGCCCGTAGATCAGCATCTGGGCAATCTCGAAGGCAAAGAAATGCGTTTCGGCACCTCCGCGGGCGCGACATTCGCCGCAGTAACGGTCGATGTGACCTGTGGGGCCGTGAACGCCGAAAGCGACAGCCTGAATCCGATCGCCGCGTTGTCCCCCATGACCGGAATGTGGTTGAACTGCATTTTTGGGGGCAAAGGAGTCGGCATGATCAACATGCTGATTTACGTGATCATTGGCATATTTATCGCCGGGATGATGGTCGGGCGAACGCCCGAGTACTTGGGCAGAAAGATCGGGGCCCGCGAGGTCAAGCTCGCTGTCATCGCTTTGCTGATCCATCCGCTGATGATCTTGTTCCCAACCGGGCTGTTCGCCGCAACGGATTGGGGGCTCAAAGCCACCAGCAATCCCGGCCCACACGGTTTCTCACAAATGTTGTACCAGTTCTCCTCCGCATCAGCCAACAACGGGTCGGCCTTCGACGGACTGGGTGTGACCTACGGGTTCTACAACAATCCCAATCATGCGCCGGAAGCCATTCCATGGGACATCGCGACGGGCTTGGTGATGTTGTTCAGCCGTTATCTTCCAATCATCGCGCCGATCGCCATGGCCGCTTATCTCGGCGCAAAGAAGCCCGCTAAGTTCGGTCCGGGAACCTTGCGTGATGACACCGCCACGTTCGGTTTTCTGGTGTTCGGGACGGTTGTCATCGTCGGAGCCTTGCTTTTCCTGCCGGTGGCGACGCTCGGACCGTTGGCGGAACACTTGGGGCCAATTCCCTTTGGTGGTTGATACCCTCTGACACAAAATCGTCCATGATTGGTAAGGAGTGCTCATAATGACAACCAATAACGTACTACTTGATGCCAAGACAGCCATCGCAACCGCACCCGACTTCGACCCGTCACCGCTCCAGCGCCCACCACGCCGGGTTAAGCGACAACCTTTGGTGACGCGGGACACAGGTCTGGTGGCATTGAAACAAGCCTTTGTGATGCTACGGCCCGATTTGCAGTGGAATAACCCGGTAATGTTCGTGGTCGAGGTTGGCGCCTTCCTGACGTTGCTCTACATCGTGCAAGCGATTTTTGGCAAGGCCGCCAGCTTGGTGCCGTTGAGTTACTTCATTGCGCTGGATACTTGGCTGTTTCTAACCGTTCTTTTTGCGAATTTTGCCACGGCCTTGGCAGAGGCGCGCGGCAAGGCGCACGCCGAATCGCTGCGTCGGACTCGTGTAGAAACGGTGGCGTATCGCTTGCGCGGCAAGGGCCAGGTCGAGGAGGTCTCCTCTGCAATCCTGCGGCCGGGAGATCTGGTCGTCGTGACCGCAGGACAAATCATTCCTGGTGATGGCGAGGTGATCGAAGGAATAGCTTCCGTCGATGAGTCGGCGATTACCGGCGAATCGGCGCCCGTGATTCGCGAGTCTGGAGGCGACCGCTCCGGCGTGACCGGCGGGACCAGCGTCCTGTCCGATCGAATCGTGGTTCGCATCACGGCGCAACCTGGCGAATCATTTCTCGATCGGATGATCGCACTCGTCGAGGGCGCCAAACGCCAGAGAACCCCCAATGAAATCGCTCTGACGCTTGTCCTCTCCGCATTCACGCTGATCTTCTTGATCGTTGTGGTGCCGCTCTTCCCCATGGCGTGGAACGCCGAGCAATCCATGATGGGCTATCTGGGCATTCAAGAACCCCTGCGCAGCCTCGGCACGGATGTGCCGACGTTGATCGCGCTCCTGGTTTGTCTGATTCCGACCACCATCGGGGCCTTGCTGGCTGCCATTGGGATCGCGGGAATGGACCGCGCTCTACAGGCCAACATTATCGCCAAGAGCGGCAAGGCCGTGGAGACCGCCGGAGATATTGACATTGTGCTGCTAGACAAGACCGGCACGATCACTCTGGGCAACCGGCGAGCCGTGGAATTCATCCCGGCCAAAGGGGTGCAGCCTGAACTGTTGGCTTCGAGCGCCCAGCTGGCATCTCTTTCCGATGAGACACCGGAGGGCCGCAGCATTGTTGTTCTTGCCAAAGAAAAATACAACATCCGTGCCTGGAAAGCGGACGAGCTGCACGGGACATTCCTCCCGTTCAGCGCTCAAACTCGAATGAGCGGCATCGACCTGCCAGACGGCCGCCGCATTCGCAAAGGGGCGACGGATGCCATTGAGGCCTACGTGAAGCAACAAGGCGGATCGATGCCGGCAGACGTCAGGCAGTCGGTCGAAACCATCTCTCGAGCAGGCGGGACGCCGCTGGTGGTGGCCACCCAGAGCGTCGTGCTCGGCGTGGTTCATCTGAAAGACATCGTCAAAGGCGGGATCAAGGAACGGTTCGAACAGCTTCGGAAAATGGGCGTCAGCAGCGTGATGATCACGGGCGACAACCCCCTGACGGCGGCGGCAATTGCAGCAGAAGCAGGAGTCAATGATTTTCTGGCGGAAGCCACGCCGGAACAGAAGCTGGCGTTCATCCGAAAGGAGCAGGCCGAAGGAAAACTGGTCGCCATGATGGGTGATGGCACCAACGACGCGCCCGCTCTCGCGCAAGGGGACGTTGCTCTGGCCATGAACGCCGGCACCCAGGCGGCCAAAGAAGCGGCCAACATGGTTGATCTGGATAGCGACCCCACCAAGTTGATCGAAGTGGTGGAGATCGGCAAGCAACTATTGATGACGCGTGGCGCGCTGACGACGTTCTCGATTGCCAACGATGTGGCGAAATACTTTGCCATCATCCCCGCGCTGTTTGCCGGGACATTGCCGTGGTTGAAGGCCATCGACATCATGCATCTGCATTCGCCGACCTCCGCGATTTTATCGGCTATCATATTCAACGCGCTCATTATCCCCGCCTTGATTCCCGTGGCTCTCAGAGGCGTTCGCTACCGGCCGCTCGGCGCCGACGCACTTCTGCGGAAGAACCTGTTCATCTGGGGGTTTGGCGGCGTGATCATTCCGTTCATCGGCATCAAGCTCATCGACGTGATCATGGTCGCCCTGCATCTGGTCAACTGAATGTTTCATGAGGAAAGGAATCATCAATATGTTGCGAATCATTTCAAAAAGCCTCTGGTTGTTGTTGTTCTCGGTGGTCATCTGTTGCGGGATTTACCCGGCGCTGCTCTGGGTGGTCGGCCAGACCCTGTTTCCATTCCAGGCGAATGGCAGCATGATCAAAGGTTCCGACGGCACACTGGTCGGATCGCGACTCATTGCTCAGCCGTTCACGAAGGATGAATACTTCCAACCGCGCCCGTCGGCTTGCTCCTACGATGGATCGGCGTCGTCCTCGTCGGCACTGGCGCCCTCGAACTACGCCCTCCGCAACCGGGTCGCTACGACGCTCGGCCCGATCGTCAAATATCAGGGTGGCCCCAAAGACGGCCAACTGGTTGCTCCTGACATCGAGACCTGGTTCCAACAGAACCAGTATCAAGGCGGTTCCAACATTGTGGCGCAATGGGCCGACGCTCACAACAGTCTGGCACAAGCCTGGGTCAATGCTGACCCCAGCCACAGTCTGTACGTGAGCAATTGGGCGAACGCGAGTCCGCAGGTGGTCGCGCAATTCGTCAAAGACAATCCCAGCACGCCCCAGCCGCAGCCCGCGGATTTGGCGGTGGTCTTCTTTGAGAATTTCTCCAAGGAGCATCCCGGCGCATTTCCCTCGGCAGTTACAACCAACGGGGCTGATGGCAAACCTCAAACAATCATTCAGCCGGTCAAAGAAGGCTCGGACATTCAATCGACCTTCTTTGACATGTGGCGGCAAGACCATCCGGAGGTTGCACTTCAGGATGTCCCCGGCGACCTGGTGACGACTTCCGCCTCCGGGCTTGACCCGCACATCACGCTGCAGAATGCCGAGGTTCAGTTGGACCGGGTCGCAGCAAAGTGGGCCGCTGATCTCAAGCGCGACCCGACGGAGGTGCGCCGGGAAATCGACAGCCTCCTGAAGGCGCATGCGTCGGCACCATTCGGCGGGCTTGCAGGCGAGCCGTTCATCAACGTACTCGAAATCAATCTCCTGCTTCGCAACCGATACGGAGCACCGCCATCCTGACGAAGCATCGTTCTGCACAAACCCCAAAGAGTGATCCGGAGAACCAGTGAATATGAGACTGAACACGATGTTGACGGCGGGTGTGTGCGTGGCTGCCGCGTTGCTGGCCAGCGCACCACATGTTTGGGCCGACGACCAGCAGTTGCTGGACAAAATCAAGCAGCTCGAGCAGCGCGTCTCGGAGCTTGAGGGCAAGAGCACGCAGGTGGTGACCCAGGCCAGCATATCATCCGCGACGCTCGACTTTCTCAATCAGGTTCATTTGAGCGGATATGTGTCCGGCTCGTATACCTACGACTTCAGCCGGGGCACGCGGGGTGGCGTCCCGTCGACCATCGCGGGCCGCTTGTACGACTCGAACAACAACCAGTTCACACCAGACAAGTTCAAGCTTGTACTGGAAAAGCCGGTCGACTTCAGCCCCACGAATTGGAACGCCGGTTTTCGCGTGGACCTGATCGCTGGCAAAGACGCGGAGGTGATTCACTCCACGGGTCTGTTTGGCGGACAGAGCTTTGATCTGGAGCAAGCCTACGTGAAGTTCAACGTCCCGGTCGGCAACGGCCTGACGGTTCTTTTCGGCAAACACGTCACCATGCTCGGCGTGGAAGTGGTCGAAGAAGTCAACAACCCGAACTGGTCGATTGGCAATCAGTTTATGTTCGTGGAGAACACCACCCAGACCGGCATTCAACTGGCCTACAAGTGGAATGACAAGATCGACACCGAGTTGTGCGTGATCAACGGCTGGGATCAGGTCACGGACGTGAATGCCTCCAAGACGTTCATGGCCCGCGTCGGCGTCACCTTTGACGCGAACACCAGCTTGTCACTGCTCGGCTACGGCGGCTGCGAACAGCCGGGAGATAATCACGACTATCGCACCGGCGCCGAAGTCGTGTTCAATCGCAACAAGTTGTTCACCGACAAGCTCAACGCTTGGGTGCAGCTTGACTACGGTCACGAAGACAACGCGCCTTTGGCCGATGGCTCTGGCATCACCACCAAGAACGGCGAATGGTACGCGGCTGGCCTGTGGCTGACGTATGACTTGACCGACAAGGTGGGGTTGGCGTTCCGCAGCGACTACTTGCGCGACAAGGACGGTGTCCGCACGCCGTCGAGTGGCACCGTGCCCGTCACTGGGCCGGTCACATTCACCCTGGCGCCCAAGGAACTCATCAGCGAGACGCTGACGCTGAATCTCAAGCCATTCACCAGCCTGCAAGTTCGCCCGGAAATCCGGTATGACCGCGCGTCGGCCAACACGGCGTTCAATGGCAAGCAAGATCAAGTCACCGCCGAAGTTGGCGTGGCATATCTGTTCTAACGAAAGCCAAACCAGTAACCCCAACAAAGTTGGTGGACAAATTCGTCGAGCCGCCGCAGTGGGGCGTTTTCGGCGAAAACCGTGAGTCAACGTTTTGTTGCTGAATCTAGCGCTCGACCAGCGTAAATAGGAGGGCGTCATGAAGGTCAAGCCCGGCATTAATGATGTTCTGTGGATGGCCACCGGGGCGGCTGTGCTGCTTGTATCCATCCTGGTGGTGTTGCATTTCCACAAAGACCAGGACACCGCTGCGCAACTCGCCTTCAAAGCCCGGCGGGTTGATCTGGTGGGACTGATGCAATTGGACCTGGCCTCGGCCTCGGAGGCGGAGAAGAGCGCGGTCCTTGCCATCACCGATCAAGACTCGCAGACCTTTGCCGACCAGGCCCGCGCCGCCTCGGCGAAAGTGGAGCAGGAACGCCGTGAACTGGGAGAACTCCTGACAGCGGCCGACACCCAAGGCGAGAAAGAGTTGCTGGCTCAATTCACCGAGGCCTTCGCCGAGTTCCAGCGCATTGACAACGAGTTGCTGGCTTTGGCGGTCAAGAACACCAACCTCAAGGCGTACAGCCTGGCCTTTGGCCCGGCCGCCACCGCGCTCAAGGAAATGAACGCTGCACTCTCTCGTCTCGTGGCGGCGAATGCCGACTTACCCGAGGCCAAGCCGACGATGCTCCTAGCCTTCGGCGCGCAGACCAGCGCCCTGCGCATTCAAACCCTGTTGCCGCCGCACATCGCGGAGGAAAACGACAAGAAGATGGACGAGTTGGAGGCGTTGATGGCCTCGGAAGACGCGCAGGTCCGCAAGAGTCTGGATGGCCTCGCCGCGCTCCCGAAATTCAGCAACGATCCCGAACTTGCAACCGCCACGGCGCGCTACGCCGAGTTCAGCAAGATCAAGACGCAAATCCTCGCGCTCTCCCGCGAGAACACCAATGTCCGCTCGCTGTCCATTTCCCTGAATCAAAAGCGCAAGGTGATGCTGGCGTGTCAGGCCACGCTGAGCGCCTTGCAGCAGGCCATCCTGGCGGAACCCATCGCGGGCGTCACGTACGGAACTCCAGTCAGGCCGCGCAGACTGTTGTAGGCGGTATGTAGTTAACGCGAGTGACCGTCAGCCGAGCGCGGTGTAGACGTATCGGCTCGCGCTTTCCCGGCATGTCAGGCCGTGCTTGTCGAAGGGGCACTGACTGACTACACTCCGCGACATGGCGAAGAAAGTGACTGCCGCTATTGCGAACCTTCTGCGCTGGTGGATACGCGCGTCATTTGTTGTGGCGTGCTTACGCTTGTTTTTCCATCACGGCTAGGCTAAGGATTAACGCAATGGCATTCTCGACAGCAACGTTGATTGAAGCACCCGCTACCACCATGAGGGAGATGGGCGCTTACCGGATTCATAGCGTTGACGCTTTTAAGTGGCTAGCAGAAGCGAAGCCCCTTTCAATCCACGCAGTAGTGACCGACCCGCCATATGGTTTGATCGAATACAAGCCCGACCAATTGGAAAAGATGAAGAATGGACGTGGTGGGGTGTGGCGCATCCCGCCTTCGTTCGATGGCTGTCAGCGCAGTCCGTTGCCTAGATTCACAGTGCTGACAGATAGTGACAAGGAAGAACTTCGCTCATTCTTTGCACGTTTTGCCGCAGCGTTGATGCCTGTGTTAGTGCCCGGGGCGCACGTATTCATTGCAACGAATCCGTTAATCTCTTATCTCGTTTATGAGCCATTCATCAAAGCGGGGTTCGAGAAGCGCGGCGAGATTATTCGCGTTGTGTACACGCTGCGTGGCGGCGACCGGCCAAAGAACGCTCACGAAGAATTCCCGGATATCTCGGTCATGCCGAAATCCTGTTGGGAACCGTGGGGATTGTTCCGCAAACCATGCGAAGGCCGCGTGCAAGACAATCTCCGCAAGTGGGGCACAGGCGGGCTGCGGCGCATCTCCGACGAGGAACCCTTCAAAGACTTGATTTACTCGTCTCCGGCACGCGACAAGGAACGCGAAATCGCGCCTCATCCATCCCTCAAGCCACAACACTTTCTCCGTCAGATTGTGCGGGCGGCCTTGCCGCTTGGCAAAGGCGTGATCCTCGACCCGTTCATGGGTTCCGGTTCGACCGTTGCCGCTGCGTCAGCGTCTGGATTGATCAGCATCGGCTTGGAGTTGAATGCTGAATACTTCCGCATGGCCGGAAAGGCGATTCCCGCTTTAGCCGCGGTGACACCGAAAGAGACACCGCACAATGGTTCAAAGCACTGATTTCCAAGCGGACGTCTCGCTTCCACCCGGTCTGACCATCACAGCGATTCGTAAAGCCGTCGAGTACGTCGAACGCGAATGCGGTGAGTTGGTTGACCTGTACTTCGAGCAGGCCAACGTCTTCAGCGCCGTCGTCGGCATCTTCGCCAGCCGTGCGCTGGATGCAAACAGTGTCTATGAGAAAAATCGTAACGTTGACTTGGCGCAACAACGGTTCCCCGATTTGAAGAAACGCGGCAGCGCCTCGAACCCGAAACCGCGTGAATGCCTCGAATGCAAAGCCAGCAAACGCCCGTGGGCTGTGCAGTCGCACTACGATCATTCCGGCTGGTACATTGTCTGGCGTTATCTCGTTGACCCAACCTGCTCCCTCGAAGCAAACCGGCCTGTCATCATCTGGCGAGTAGACGTCGTATTTCTTGAGAAATCGGATTGGAAGTACGAGGGCAGCTCCGCCGGCACAGGCGGCGGCGGGCGCACTCATACTTTCGGGCTGAGCAACCCCGGAGCGAAACTCAAAGGTAAGGCGGTTTATCAGCGCTCCGATGTCAAGATTTCAGGCGGCAAAGCCGTGCCGCGAAACGGAGACTGAATGGATCGCGTCGCTCAGGCCATCATCCCGCTCACTGTCCGCGAAATCCTCGACGAACAGATTGCAAAGAAGCTAGCGTGACCGTGAACAAGTCGCGAAGCATTGACGGGCGCTGGTGGATTCACGGTGACGATAAGCCTTGTCATTATGGCGTGCTCTCCTTTGACCCCGAGTCCGGGCTGGAATTGGTTGTTAAGATTCCACAAGACCGCACTGTCGGTGACGCCCTTCATAAAATGTTCCAGGCCCAGAAAGTGCCTCTCGTTGATCCGAATGGCGTCAGTCTTCCAACTGACACGAGCGACTTAGATGTACCGAAAGTCATTCATGGCCGCGATGAGCACAATTATCCGGTAACGCTTTTTGGCTGTAGCTGTTTAGGACCGGGCGTATCGACCGGCTTGGACAGCTATCGCATTGACAGCCTCGCAGCAATATTGAACTTTTGCGGCGACTCATGGAGCAAAGCGCGGTTTCAGTCCGTACGCGTCAGCTATTCGCTGCTCCACGATTGGATGAACTGGAATGCCATCACTAAACATGTCTGTCATCCAAATCCTGCCAGCTTAGAATACAAGAATAAGGAACGCCGCGAGTTCACGCTGGACGAGCATGCTCGTTTGGCGATCGAGGGACATACTCTGTTTGGCCAGTCAGCGACGAACTTCACTTTGAATTTCGTTCATTACGTGGAGTTCGAGTTCGATTCCCCAATCCCCGTAAAGGTCATTCAGGACGACTACGTTCTGGTTTTTCTTCAGCTGCTATGCCTTCTGACCGGAGAGAACGTCTTTATTGAAGAAATGCTGTTCTGGGATTCTGCACAACCACAGTATGCTCCAGCGTCATTGCCAGCTGACTTACTCAGAGCAAATCCCGGAATCGCAGGAGCAAAGAAGCATAAGCATGCTGATGGTATGGTTGCCAGCTTTGCGGAATTGGAAGGCAACTTTGGCGGAATCGTAAAGCGATGGTTTGAATGTCACACACAACTAGAACCCGTTTCGGATCTGTATTTCATAGTGCTGCGCAATCTGGTCGGGCCGATTGGAAGCCAATTCCTACTCCTAGCTCAAGCGTTGGAGGTTTACCACGCCCGCTCGTTCCCGGGCAACAAAAGGTTTGATCAGAGAATACAGAAAATCTTGGACCTGCACCCTTCCGAGGCAGCTAAACTGACGGAAGGTATAAGTGATTTCGCAATGAAGGTTTACAATACGCGAAACTATCTCACGCACTACGACGAGAAAACCCGTCAATCCGGTAAAGTCGCGGAGGGGAATGATCTCGTTCGAGTCACGTACGCGCTGAAGGGTTTGTTGCTGGTATGCTTCCTAAAGGAACTGGGGATTCAGGGCAACCCCATCGATCGGGTCCTCCGGAAATATGCCTCCATGCGTTTCGTTTCTTTAGATCCATAGAGCCGCCAGAGATTACTGGCACCTACCGTCCCCACTTGACTGCCGGCAATCCTGCCGGTACGCCTGCGCCGCGTTTTCTCCGGCAACCGCCTGCTTGACGCACGGATTGCTTTAGCTACATACTCATCTCATGAGCGAGCCGCAACGGCCCAATCCGGATGCGCTTCTCGCCGAGATCCAGCGCGAGGAACGCACAGCCCAGCGCGGGCAGTTGAAGATTTTCTTCGGGATGTGCCCCGGCGTGGGCAAGACCTACGCCATGTTGCAAGCCGCTCAACAGCGCAAAGCCGAAGGCGCGGACATTGTCGTGGGCTTGGTCGAGACGCACGGGCGCGCCGAGACGGAAGCGTTGCTGGCCAAGTTGGAGATCATCCCACGCAAAGCCCTTGAGTATCGCGGCGTCACGCTCAAGGAAATGGATATTGACGCCGTGCTTGCCCGCCGTCCGAAGCTCGTATTGGTGGACGAGCTAGCCCACACCAACGCGCCGGGCAGTCGCCATCCCAAACGCTATCAGGACGTGCTGGAACTGCTCGACGCCGGCATCGACGTGTACACGACGCTTAACGTTCAGCACCTCGAAAGCCGCGTGGACGTGGTACAGCAAATCACTGGTGTCACGGTCCGCGAGACGGTGCCGGACTCGGTGCTGGATCAGGCGGATGAGATTGAAATCATCGATCTGACGCCGGAGCAATTGCGGAAGCGGCTGGCCGAGGGCAAGGTCTATTTCGGCGAGCGTGCCGCCACCGCGGCAGAGAATTTTTTCCGTGAAGAAAACCTGACAGCGCTGCGCGAGATGGCGTTGCGCTGCACGACCGAGCATGTCGATCAGGAATTGCGCGACGTGATGCGCGCCAAACGCATCGGCGGACGGTGGACGTCCGGGCAGCGGCTGGCGGTCGCGGTCGGGCCGAGTCCGTTCAGCGGGCCGTTGATTCGCTGGACGCGTCGGATTGCGTCGGCGATGGACGCTCCGTGGATGGCGGTTTACGTCGAGACCTCGACGCCGTTGGACGAGGACGCGCAGACGGGGTTGACGAAAAACCTGTCGCTGGCGAGGCAATTGGGCGCGGAAGTGGTGATGACGCGCGGCGACGACATGGCGGCGGCGGTGTTGGAGGCGGCGCGGGAACACCACGTGACACAACTCGTCGTCGGCCGGCCCGCCGGCAACCCGCTCTGGAAGATTTTCCGCGGCGGTTCGCTGGTCGGCAAGCTGATGCGCCGCGGCGCGGAGATCGACATTCACGTGATCCGCGCCGAGAAAGGCGGGCGGCCACGCAAACCGACGCTGGCTCAGTTCCTCGGGCAGGATTTGTCGCGCGATTTCGGCTGGGGCGCGGCGACGGTGGCGGCGGTGACGTTGGTATCGTGGTTTCTGCAGCAACTGACGGGCTACCAGGCGATCGGCATCCTCTATATGTTGAGCATCGTTGTGCTGGCAACGATGTTGAACCGCTGGGCCGTGCTGTTCGTCGCGACGCTCAGCGCGCTGCTCTGGGATTTCCTGTTTATCCCGCCACCGTTCACCTTCCACATCAACTCATTGCAGGACCGGATGACGTTCGCAATGTATTTCATCGTCGCGGTCGTAGTGGGCCGGCTGACGAGCCGGTTGCGCACTCGCGAGATCGCCGAACGGAAACGCGAGCAGCGGACGCAGGCGCTGAACCGCCTGCTGGAAGGCGTTTCAGCCAGCACGTCGTTGGAAGATGGACTGCACCGTGCGGTGCGCGAGGTGGACACGGTATTCCGTGCCCGCACGGTAGTGCTGCTGACCGACGTGGACGGCCGGAAACTGGACGCCGTGCCGCACCCTGCCAGCACGTTTCTGCCCGACGAACGTGAAGTTGGCGTGGCGACCTGGGCCTTCGGCAAGCGTCAGGTCGCGGGCCGGTTCACCGACACACTGCCTGACGCTGCGGCGCTGTACGTGCCGTTGACGACCTCCAACGGCACGCTTGGCATCCTGGGGGTGAACTTCGAGGAGCGCAACACGCTGACGCTGGATGAGCGCGAACTGTTGGAGACGTTCGCGGTTCAGATCGCGGCGCTGGTCGAACGCTACCGTCTGATCGAGGGCGCCAGTCAGGCGCGATTGACGGCCGAGTCGGAGCGGTTGCACCGCACACTGCTGGATTCGGTGTCGCATGAACTGAAAACGCCGCTGGCAGTCATTGAGGCGGCGACGGACGGACTGGACGTGCAGCTCACCGAGGCGTCCGTACCGCTCGGCAAGACGTTTTTGGACGAAATCAAACAGGCGAACAAGCGCCTGAGCCGCGTCGTCAGCAATCTACTGGATATGACGCGGATCGAGACGGGCCGACTGCCATTGAACCTCGAATGGTGTGAGCCGGCCGAGTTGTTGCAGTCGGCTGCCGACATGGTCAGGAATGAGATCTCCCCGGAGAGGATCCGTATCTCTGCGCCGGATGACATGCCCCTCGTGCGGCTGGATTTCGGGTTGATCGAACAGGCGTTATGCAACTTGCTGACCAACGCGGCCACCTACAGCCCCGCCGATAAACCGATCCAGATGTCCGCGCGACTGGATGACAACGTATTGGTTCTGCGCATCGCCGACCAAGGTGTCGGTTTGGCGCCGGGCGAGGAGAAGAAAGTGTTCGGGAAATTCTACCGCGGTGTGCGCGCCCGGCCCGGCGGCACGGGTTTGGGCCTGTCCATTGTCCAGGGTTTTGTCCACGCGCACAATGGCACCGTGATCGCCGAGAACAACGCTGGCGGCGGCGCGGTGTTCACGATCCGTTTGCCCGTTGAAACAAGCAGTAAACCCGCATGAAACCAAACCCGATCGTTCTGGTGATTGACGACGAGGCGGCGATCCGCCGGCTGCTGCGAGCAGCCCTGGAGCCGCAGAACTACCAGGTGTGCGAAGCCGAGACCGGACAACTCGGGCTGCAGGAAGCGGTTGGCCGCCGGCCGGATGTCGTGATTCTGGATTTGGGACTGCCCGATATGGACGGCCTGACGGTGCTCAAACGCCTGCGCGAGTGGAGTCAGACACCCGTGCTGGTGCTGACCGTGCGGGATCGCGAGGCGGACAAGGTTGCCGCGCTCGACAGCGGCGCGGACGACTACTTGACGAAGCCGTTCGGCACGGCGGAATTGCTGGCGCGCTTGCGTGCCGTGCAACGCCGCGCGGCCGAAGCCCGCGAAGAGCCTGTGTTCGTAAGCGGCAGCTTGACCGTTGATCTTGCGGCGCGGACGGTGACGGCCAGCAAACAGGAAGTGCATCTCACGGCGACCGAGTACGCGTTGCTGCACGAGTTGGTGCGCCATGCGGGCAAGGTCGTCACACACAGGCAACTACTGCGGGCCGTCTGGGGTCCAAACGCCGAAAGCCAGTCACAATACCTCCGCGTGTACATCACCCACCTCCGCAAAAAACTGGAGACCGACCCGGAGCAAAAGTTCATAAGAACCGAACCCGGCATTGGCTATCGGTTGCTGACAGGCGAGTGACACGGTCGATAACAGCCTTGCCGAAACGTCCGCATCTCGGCTATAAGGCAGCCGATGAGCACGCGCACGATTGCGGTGGCGAACCAGAAAGGCGGCGTTGGCAAGACCACCACCGCGGTCAACTTGGCGGCTTGTCTGGCCGAGCGTGGCAAACGCACGCTGCTCGTCGATCTCGATCCGCAAGCCAACGCGACGAGCGCTTTGGGACTGGAAAAACTCTCAGGTGGCAGCCTGTATCAAGCCTTGCTTGGCTCCGCCCAACTCGCTGATTCAATCCGCCCGAGCGGCTACGACAACCTGGAAGTCATCCCGAGCGAAGTTGATCTCGCTGTCGCAGAAGTAGACGTGGCGCGCGCGGAGAACTATCTGCAGCGGCTGAAGCTCGCGCTGGCGCCGATTCGCGAGGCGAACCGCTACGAATTCATCCTCATCGATTGCCCGCCGTCACTTGGTATCCTGACGATGAATGCGCTGGCGGCGGTCGATGGGGTGCTCGTGCCGCTCCAGTGCGAATACTTCGCGCTGGAAGGGTTGGCGGTGATCATGCGCGTGATCCAGCAAATCAAGGACAGCGGCGCGAATCCGCCGCTGGAGCTGGACGGGATCGTGATGACGATGTACGACGGGCGCACCAATCTCTCGCAGCAGGTCGTCAACGAAGTGCGCAGTCACTTCAACGAGAAAGTGTTCAAGACCCTCATCCCGCGCACGGTGCGCCTGGCCGAAGCGCCAAGCTTCGGCAAACCGATCACCGTGTACGACGGCGGCTCGCTGGCAGCGCGGATCTATCGCGACCTGACGGAAGAGTTGCTGGCGCGAGGGGAGTTGCCGAAGGCGGCTCCGCAGGGCGCGCCTTCCGCTCAGGCGGCAGTTTAGAACGTATTCGGAAACGCAGTTCCCAAAGTCTGTCATTCTGAGCGAAGCGAAACCGCTGCGGGCCGTCTGTCGTGCGACGGCAAATCTCTGGTGTTTCGACGGTTTCCACGAACGACTGAGACCCTGCCCCTTCGCGGACTCAGGGCTTCGGCTCACGGTGCTCAGGGTGACACCGATAGGAGTTTTCGGATGAGTTCCAAGGTCATTTGCCTTGGAATGCGCCTGCAACGGACAATTGGGAACGAGCCCGCCTTCGTGCTGCGCACTACGGCGCGGCAGCTTCGCTCGGCGCTACGCTCCGAGCGAAGGCTGGTACGCCCGAGTGGATTTGAACCACCAGCCTTTGGCTCCGGAGGCCAACGCTCTATCCAGTTGAGCTACGGGCGCACGGAATTGACACGCCTACAGTCTATCGGCGTCTCCATCGGTGTTCAACCCCGAAAAAACGCTTGCCGGATGATTTTGGCGGGCACATTGTAGCGCGCCATGAAACGGATCGACGGACGCAAGCCCAACGAGCTTCGGCCTGTTCGCATTCACACGCATTACGTCAGCCCGCCCGAGGGATCGGTGTTGATCGAGATGGGGAAGACGCACGTCGTGTGCGCGGCGTCGATCGAGGAAGCCGTGCCGCGGTGGATGCGCGAGCAGGGCGTGAGCGGCGGTTGGATCACGGCGGAGTATTCGATGCTGCCGTACTCGACCGCGCCGCGCAAGCCACGCGAAGTCACACGGGGTCGCGTCGAGGGACGGACACAGGAGATTCAACGGTTGATCGGTCGCGCGTTGCGGGCGGTGACGGATTTGGACAAGCTGGGCCAACGGACGGTGTGGATCGACTGCGACGTGCTGCAAGCGGACGGAGGCACGCGGACGGCGGCCATTACCGGCGCGTACGTCGCGCTGATGCTCGCGATGCAGAAGCTGCACCAAGACGGAGCGATCGCAGAGATGCCCGTTACCTCCAGCGTCGCAGCCGCGAGTGTCGGGCTGCTGGACGACACGCCGCTATTGGATCTCTGCTACGACGAGGATTCCAAGGCGGCAGCGGACATGAACGTTGTCATGACGGGCAAAGGACAGATTGTTGAGATCCAAGGCACGGGCGAAGACAAGCCGTTCTCCAAAAACGATCTGGCACGCCTGCTCAAGCTTGCCGAGGGCGGGATTAAGAAACTGCTCGCGATCCAGGAAAAAGCGCTGGGCTGAACGCTCAGCCGAGGTGCAATGCCAGCTTCCGCTCGAGGTCTTTCTTGCCGGTCATCCCAACAATCTGCTCTTTCACCTGACCGCCTTTGAACAATAGAAGCGTTGGAATTGAGCGGATCCCGAACTTGGCGGCCAGTTCTTGATTTTCGTCCACGTTGACCTTGGCGATCTTGATCTTGCCGGCTTTCTCCTCGGCGATTTCGTCAAGAACGGGCGCGATCATTTTGCAGGGTCCGCACCATTCGGCCCAGAAATCGACCAGCACGGGCATCGGCGATTTGTTCACCTCTTGCTCAAAATTATTGTTCGATATGACGACAATATGCTTGCTTGCCATTGAATGTCTCCGACTCTCTTTGAGTCTTGGATGCTGTGGCAGGGCAGCCTGATTGCAACAAGGGATTTTATCCCATCGCCACCATCGCCAGATAAACCAGCACGGCAATCGAGAGAACGATCGCTCCAATTGCCAAACCGGCGTCCACGGCGCTTGGGGCGGTCGCCGTGACAGACGCTGGAGCCGGTTTTGTGGGCGCACCAGACGCCGTTGCGGGAGCTGCGGTTGGTGCAGGTTCTTCGCGTTTCAACCTCACGGCCGAGCGCGGCGCTTCGGGAGCGGGCGGTTTCGCGGCCGTGACCTGAACGCGCGACGTGTCCTTCTTCGGTTTCGGAACGGCGACGGGCATCCCGATCACGGACGTTCCCTTTTTGGCTTCCTCCTCGGGGGAACCCGTCGAGGGAGCGAGTTTGACTCTCGAAGTGGCAGAAGTAGGCGGAGACGGCGCCCCGGTCCGGCCCCCCA